>ERZ1034411.15-NODE-15-length-138061-cov-11.389360_pt1 | contig 138061 bp, 127 predicted proteins | sample MGYA00520583_ERZ1034411 | MGnify/ENA primary metagenome ERZ1034411 (study PRJEB33736, sample SAMEA104288481) | Azolla microphylla | place: Ecuador | collected 1982 | study: EMG produced TPA metagenomics assembly of the PRJEB19522 data set (Is there foul play in...
GAAGAGACTCGGGATTTCCACATGCGATAGCCCTGCCCTCCAGGGGAGGGTAAGATTCGGCCTACCCGTGCCGGTGCCCGTGCTTGCGCGACTTCCCCGGCTTGCCCTCGCCGGTCGGGATCATCACCACGCGGCCGTAGCGCACGCCGCGTTCGGCGATGATGTGGTCGGCGAAATGCTTGACCTCATCGGCCGAGCCGCGCAGCGCCGTCATCTCCATGCAATTGTCGTCGTCGAGATGGACGTGCAGCGTCGCCAGCGCGAGGTCGTGGTGGCCGTGGAATTCCTGCACCAGTCGCTTCGACAGATCGCGGGCGGCGTGGTCGTAGACATAGACGAGGCCGGCAACGCATGGACCGGTCTGCGCGGTGTCCTCGGTGCTCTGTTGCAGGCCGGCGCGGGCGAGATCGCGGATGATCTCGGAGCGGTTCTGGTAGCCGCGTGCTTCCGCCGCCGCGTCGATCTCCGCCAACAGATCGTCCTCGATCGTGATCGTAATTCGCTGCATCGGGTCCTCTCCGCGCATACCGCCGAATGGCTGTTTTACACGGATTTGGTCACTCTCACAGCTGCGTCGCACGCAGGCGCAGCGCATTCCCGACCACGCTCACCGAGGACAGCGCCATCGCCGCCGCCGCGATGATTGGCGAGAGAAGCACGCCGAATGTGGGATAGAGGATGCCGGCTGCGATCGGAATTCCGGCGGCGTTGTAGATGAAGGCGAAGAACAGGTTCTGGCGGATGTTGCTCATGGTCGCCTGCGACAGTTTTCGCGCGCGGACGATGCCGATGAGATCGCCCTTGAGCAGGGTCACGCCAGCGCTCTCCATGGCGACGTCCGTGCCGGTGCCCATGGCGATGCCGACTTCGGCGGCCGCCAGCGCCGGCGCATCGTTGACGCCGTCGCCGGCCATCGCAACGACGCGGCCGGCCTTCTGCAGTCTTGTGACCACCGCGCTCTTCTGATCCGGCAGCACCTCGGCTTCGACCTCGGCGATGCCGAGCCGGCGCGCCACCGCTTCCGCCGTGGTGCGGTTGTCGCCGGTCAGCATGATGACCTTGATACCCTCGGCAGCGAGCGTCTTCAGCGCCTCCGGGGTCGAGGGCTTGACCGGATCGGCGATCGCGAACAGGCCGGCCAGCCGGCCATCGACGGCCATGTTGATCACCGTCGCGCCGTCGCCGCGCAGCCGTTCGGCTTCGGTGTCGAGCGCCCCGGTGTCGAGCGCCCCGGTGTCGACGCCAATCGACGTCAGATATTTTGCGTTACCGAGCGCGATGGTCTTGCCGTCGACCTTGCCGGTGGCGCCCTTGCCGGTCGGCGAGTCGAAGTGCTCGACCTGGCCGAGGGCAAGCTGCTTCTCTTTGGCCGCGCGCACGATGGCGTCGGCCAGGGGATGCTCGCTGGCGCGCTCGACGCTGGCTGCAAGCCGGAGGATGTCGTCCTCCGCAAAACCGGACGCGGGCACAAGCGCGACCACCTTGGGCTTGCCTTCGGTCAGTGTTCCCGTCTTGTCGACCACCAGCGTGTCGATCTTTTCCATCCGCTCCAGCGCCTCGGCGTTCTTGATCAGCACGCCACCTTGCGCGCCGCGGCCGACGCCGACCATGATCGACATCGGGGTCGCCAGTCCCAGCGCGCAGGGGCAGGCGATGATCAGCACGCTGACGGCGGCGACGAGACCGAAGGCCAGCCGGGGCTCCGGTCCGAACCAGGCCCAGGCTGCAAACGCGACAAGGGCGACAGCGATGACGGTCGGCACGAACCAACCGGCAACTTGGTCGGCCAGACGCTGGATCGGCGCGCGCGAGCGCTGTGCATCCGCGACCATCTGCACGATCTGCGACAGCAGCGTCTCGCGTCCGACCTTGTCGGCACGCATGATGAAGCTGCCCGACTGATTCAGCGTACCCGCGATGACCTTTGCGCCAGTTTCCTTGGTGACCGGCATGGATTCGCCCGTGACGAGGGATTCGTCGAGCGAAGAGCGCCCTTCCAGGATGACACCGTCGACCGGCACCTTCTCGCCGGGGCGAACGCGCAAGCGATCGCCGGCATGAAGCGTGTCGATCTCGACTTCATGCTCGCTGCCGGTATCGTCAACGCGGCGCGCGGTCTTCGGGGCGAGCTGCAGCAGCGCCTTGATCGCCCCGGAGGTCGCGTCGCGCGCACGCAGCTCCAGCACCTGGCCGAGCAGCACCAGCACGGTGATGACGGCCGCCGCCTCGAAATAGACCGCGACCGCGCCTTCATGGCCGCGAAACGTATCGGGGAAGGCCTGCGGCACGAGCGTGCCGGCGAGGCTGTAGACATAGGCAACCCCGGTGCCCATCGCGATCAGCGTGAACATGTTGAGATTGCGCGTCAGCAGCGACTGCCAGCCGCGCACGAAGAATGGCCAGCCGGCCCACAGCACCACGGGCGTCGCGAACACGAGCTGGATCCAGTTCGACAGCGTCGGGTCGATCCAGTTGTGCGGGCCGGCGAGGTGGCCGCCCATCTCCAGCACCACCGCCGGCAGCGCCAGCGCGCCGCCGATCCAGAACCGCCGCGTCATGTCGGCGAGCTCCGGATTGGGACCGGTCTCCAGGCTCGCGACCTCCGGCTCCAGCGCCATGCCGCAGATCGGGCAACTGCCGGGTCCGACCTGGCGGATCTCCGGATGCATCGGGCAGGTGTAGATCGTGCCCGCGGGCATCTCGGGCTCGGGTGCCTTCTCCTTGGCGAGATATTTGGCGGGATCGGCCGCGAACTTGGTGCGGCAGCCCGCCGAGCAGAAATGGAAGGTCTTGCCCTGATGGTCGAAGTGGTGCTTCGAGGTCGCGGGATCGACGCTCATGCCGCAGACAGGGTCTTTGACCTTGGTCGCGGTGTCGCCGTGATCATGCGCGTGATGGGCATGGCCGGAATGATCGCCGTGTCCGCCGCAGCACGAGGAAGCTGCAGGCTTGGCGGCCGGCGGCGCCGCCTTGCTCGAACAACCGCATCCGGCGTGAGCGTCTGCGTCGTGATCATGCCCGTGTTTCGCGTCGTTCATTGCCCTGCTCCGGCTGTATCCGGGTCCTGCCTAGACTCTTGCAACCAATACCCGGTAGGGGTATATAGACCCCATGCGCAAGGACATCAAGGCATCTGTCGGAAAACGCCTCGGCCGGATCGAGGGTCAGGTTCGCGGCCTCTCGAAAATGGTAGAGGAAGACCGCTACTGCATCGACATCGTGACGCAGATCTCGGCGGTGCGTGCCGCGCTGCGCCGGGTCGAGGAAGAGATCCTGAAGGACCACGTCGCCCATTGTGTCGAGCACGCGATCGCGAGCGGCGACAAGGCCGACCAACGTTCGAAGATCGCGGAGCTGATGGCGGTGATCGGACGGGCGGAGCGGTAGTTCGCGCTCTTCCCGGCTGTCGTGGCGCAAGGCCGTCGTCCCTGCGAACGCAGGGACCCATAGTCACAGGCAGATGTTGGGCTACGGCTAGTCGTGCGGTACTTCTACCGCAGGCAATCGATAGATCGCGCGGTATGGGTCCCTGCGTTCGCAGGGACGACAGCGAGATTTACGCCGCAATCTCGCAAATATCTCCGCGATGCCGCGCGCGGTACGTCGCGAGTTCGTTGAGTAGCACAAAATGCTCGGAGAACGCGGCTTCCATCTCGGCCGCCGCCTCGCGCATCACTTGCTCAGCCGGAATCTCATCCGGCGCTTCTTGGTCAATCGCTTCAGGAACGAGCGGCGGCGCACTGATCGTTTCTGGAAACACACTGAATGTGCCCGCTACCTCCTCGAGCGGCTTCTGCTTGTCGGCCCAGTGCAGCGCGGTGTAGTCGAATCCGTGCACGATGGTGGGTTTGACGACTTCGAAATAGGGCGAGATGTCGAAGTCGCGGGGCATGTAGAGCGAGGAATCGCGGATGTGCAGGATCTCGCGACGGGCGGCGCGGCTGCCGGCCTTGGTGATCTTCGGCAGGATCGGATAGCGCACCGCATCGAACGCCTGCGCGATCAGCGCCGAGCAGATGATCTTGGTCGGATCGCCCGAGCCGATCGCGATCATGCGTCGCCGCCAGCGCTGCGGCACCGGCAGCGGAAACAGGAATCGCATGAGGTCGACGATGTTCTTGGTGTCGTAGCCGAAGCCGATGCGGTTGATCGCATAACGGCAGACCGTGGTGCGGTCCTCATAGGACAGCCCGACCGGTCGGCAGACGCGGGTGTGATAGGGGAAATATTTCGACAGCGGTGCCGAGGTGACGCCTTCGCCGATATTGGCCTCGATCAGCACGTGCGGCTCGCCGTCGGGTTCCTCGGCGCCTTCGACCGGGCCGACATAGAGCGCGGCATGCGACCAGGTCGACTGCGTCAGATATTTGATGATGCCGGAGATGCGGTTGTTGCCCTCGACCAGCAGCACGTCGCCGGGTTCGATGACGCCGCGCAGGTGCTCAGGGTCGCTCGGCGTGAACGGCTCGTAGCCGGGCACCTCCTTGGAGAGGTACGCGGCAATCAGCTTGCCGACTGAATCTAGGACCGTCCCCATTTCAAACTCCCCCCACGGCCTTTTCCGACCGTCTTTTTCCCTTCTCTATCATGGTCGAAACGTCTTGCAATTCGGTTCATCAGTCCGTGAGGTCAAGCACGATTGATTCACCATGATGGTTGCCGTGCAACATCAGATGCGGCAAGGTTCGCTGAGTGTTCCCGTCAGCCGCAAGTCCTCGGAAACCATGACATGACAATCACGCGCCGCGGTTTCCTTGTCGCGTCGGCGGCCGTTGCTGCGATGCCGATCCTGCGCGCAAGTGCCGCGCCCCTGCCGCGCGAGGCCGACATCGTCGTGATCGGCGCGGGGGCTGCCGGAATCGCCGCAGCGCGGCGCATCATGGCAACGGGCCGCAAGGTCATCGTGCTGGAAGCGGGAGCCCAGATCGGTGGACGCTGTATCACCGACAGCACGACCTTCGAGGTGCCGTTCGAGCGTGGCGCGCGCTGGATGCACAATCCCGACACCAATCCGATGATCCGGCTTGCGCGCAATGTCGGGCTGGATGTGTTGCCGGCTCCCACGGGCCAGAAGATGCGCATCGGCCGTCGCAACGCGCGCGCAGGCGAAACCGAGCAGTTCCTGGCCGCGCTGGTGCGCGCCAACCGCGCCATCGACGAGGCCTCGCGGGCCAAGCTGGACACCTCCTGCGCCTCAGTCCTGCCCAAGGATCTCGGCGACTGGGCGGGCGCGGCCGAATTCATGCTGGGCGCGGGCTTTGCCGGCAAGGACCTGAAGGAGCTGTCCGCAATCGACAAGGGGCGTGCGCAGGATCGCAACGCGGCGATTGCGTGTCGTCAAGGTCTGGGCACGCTGATCACGAAGCTCGGCGAGCAGGCGCCGGTGGCGCTGTCGACGCCGGCGAGCCGGATCGCCTGGAGCAACCGCGACGTCAGCGTCGAGACGCAAGCCGGCAAGATCGCCGCGCGCGCCGTCATCGTCACGGTCTCAACCAACGTGCTGACATCGGGCATGATCAAGTTCACGCCCGATATTCCCAAACGCACGTTGGACGCGGCGTCGAAACTCGGCCTCGGCAGCTACGATCGCATCGTGCTGCAGCTGCCGGGTAATCCGCTCGGCCTGTCGCGCGACGATGTCCTCATCGAGCAGAGCAACTCGACGCGCACCGGCATGATGTTTGCCAATATCGGTGGCTCCTCGCTCTGCTCCATCGATGTCGGCGGCGCGTTCGGCCGCGACCTTTCCGAGCAGGGCGAGAAGGCGATGGCCGCCTTCGCGCAGGAATGGATCACAAAGCTGTTCGGCAGCGAAGCCGCGTCCGCCGTGCAGAAGACCAGCGCGACGCGATGGAATGCGTCGCCTTACGTGATGGGCGCGATGTCGGCGGCCTCCCCGGGCGGTCAATTGTCACGAAGAATCCTGACAGAGCCGATCGGCAACGTGTTCCTCGCAGGCGAGGCCACCCACGAGACGCTGTGGGGCACCGTCGATGGCGCCTGGGAAAGCGGCGAGCGCGCCGCGGACGCCGCCTTGCGCAAGATCGGTGCACTGAAGGACGAGCCCGCCGACGTGCCGACGCAGTCGACGAAGAAGCGGCGCGTGCCGAGGCCGCATTAGGGCAATCTGCTGCAAAACACTCCGCTGTCGTCCCGGACAAGCGCGCCTCAAGGCGCGCGCCGATCCGGGATCCATAACCACAGGGAGTAGTTTGACGAAGACTCGCGGTGACCAGCTCGCACTAAAAGAGCTGACCGGGGTAATGAGTCCCCGCGTTCGCAGGGACGACGGCAGGGGCTACCGCAAGATCCCGTCCAGCGCCGGCAGTCCGAAAACCACCGCCATCGCGATCAGCGCGTAGCAGATGCCGCGAAACATCTTTTCGCTCGCACGGCCGAACAGCGAGGCGCCGAAAGCAACGCCAACCGCATAGACCGGCCCCACGATCAGCGAGAGCACCAGAGATTCGCGGCTGATCAGCCCCGTGGTCGCATAGCTGACCATCGAGAAGAAATCGGACGCGCCGAAGAACAGCAAGATGTTGGCGCGTGCGACGATCGGGGCGATCGGGCGTCCCAGCCAATAGCCGACGATCGGCGGGCCGCCGGTCTGCGCGAGGCCGCTGCAAAAGCCCGAGAGGCCACCAATGCCGACCGAGAGCCAGGCGTGGTCCTTGCCGCGATAGCGCCAGCCTGAGAGCAGCAGAAGCAGCAGCGCGGCGACGAAGCAGGAGATGATCCAGCGCGTGGTGACGGGCTCGAGCACGCTGAGGAAATAGGTGCCGACGGGGACGCCGACCAGCGCGCCCAGCACGATCACGGCGGTCGCCTTGCGGTCCGCCTTGCGCCAGGCGTCCGGCAGCAGCGGCGCCGCCGCGACGAAATCGATGACGAGCAAGAGCGCCGCGACCAGCCGGGGCGCTGCGAAGCTGCTGGCCAGCGGCATAAAGATCAGCGCCGAGCCGAAGCCGGAGAAGCCGCGGGCGGTGCCCGAAACGAAGGCGACGGCGCAGAGCGCCATCGCAATGGTGAGGCTGACGTCCTTCGGAAGTAAATCCGCGAAGGTCATCCGCGCAAGACGCCGCCGGTCTTCTTGGTGACCTCGGCGACGATCTTGGCCGCGACGGCTTCGATCTCCTGATCGGTCAAGGTCTTCTCGCGCGGCTGGAGCGTGACCGCGACCGCGATCGATTTCTTGTCGTCGTCGATGCCCTTGCCCTCGTAGACGTCGAAGACGTTCACGCCGGTAATCAGCTTCTTGTCGACACCCTGCGCGGCACGCACGATGTCGGCGGCTTTGACGGTGCGGTCGACGATGAAGGCGAAGTCGCGGGACACCGGCTGGAACGCCGACAGCTCGATCAGGGGCTTTGCGCGCGTCGGCTTCTTCTTGGCCTCGGGGATGCGGTCGAGGATCACCTCGAACACGACGAGCGGGCCGTCGGCGCCGAGCGCCTCGAGCGCGCGGGGATGCACCTCACCGAAATAGCCGAGCACGTTCTGCGGCCCGATCTGGATCGTGCCGGAGCGCCCGGGATGCAGCCATTTCGGGCCGCCCGCGACGATCTGCAGCGCCTGCATCGGCGCGCCGGCTGCTGCCAGCACCGCAAGTGCATCCGCCTTGGCGTCGAATGCATCGGCTGGCGCCGAGCCGGTCCAGTGCCGTCCGAGTCCTTCGGACGACGCAAAGCCGCGGCGCACGCCGCTCGCCGCCATGAACTGGTCCTGCGGACGATCGCCCTTGAAGATCTGGCCGACCTCGAACAGCGCGACGTCGCTCACGCCGCGATTGGCGTTGGCTTGAGCCGCTGCGATCAGGCCCGCGAGCAGGGTCGGGCGCATGTCGGAGAGGTCGGACGCGATCGGGTTGGCCACTTCGAGGTCGCGCTGGCCGCCGCCGAACAATTCGGCAGCAATCTTGGTGATGAACGACCAGGTCACGGCCTCGACGATGCCGCGGCTCGCCAGCGCACGCCGGGCGCGGCGGGTGCGCAGCTGCAGCGGCGTCAGCACCGGCTTGCGCGCGTCGTCGCCGCGCTCGAACGGTGTCATCGGCACCTTGTCGACGCCGAAGATGCGGACGATCTCCTCGACGATGTCGGCCTTGCCGTGCACGTCGGAGCGCCACGAGGGCACCGCGACCTTCACGACCGGGCCGGGGCCCGCCATCATGAAGCCGAGATGCGTCAGGATGCGCTTCATCTCCGGCTGCGGCACCTCGATGCCGGAGAGGCGCTTCACTTCAGTGATCGGGAAATCGATCACGCGGTCATCGGCAAAGGACTTGCCGACCACGACGTTCTCTGACGGCGTGCCGCCGCACATCTCCATCACCAGCCTGGTCGCGAGCTCGAGGCCGGGCACCATGAAGGCGGGATCGACGCCGCGCTCGAAGCGGTAGCGCGCGTCCGAATTGATGCCGAGCTTGCGGCCGGTCTGGGCGATGTTGATCTCGTTCCACAACGCCGATTCGATCAGCACGTCGGTAGTGCTCTCGTCGCAGCCCGAGGCCTCGCCGCCCATGATGCCGGCAAGCGATTCCACGCCATGCTCGTCGGCGATCACGCAAGTTGAGGGATCGAGATTGTAGGTGCGGCCGTCGAGCGCGAGCAGCGTCTCGCCGTCGCGCGCGCGGCGCACCACGAGATTGCCCTTCACCTTGTTGGCGTCGAACACGTGCAGCGGGCGCGCGCGGTCGTAGGTCATGAAGTTGGTGATGTCGACCAGCGCGTTGATCGGGCGCAGGCCGATTGCCGTCAGTCGCTTCTGCAGCCATTCCGGCGACGGTCCGTTCTTCACACCGCGCACGAGGCGGAGCGCGAAGCCGGGACAGAGCGTGGCGTCCTCGACCGTGACCTTCACGGGACACGGAAATTCGCCCTTGATCGGCTTGATCGTGGGGTCCTTGAACTTGCCCATGTCGGCGGCGGCGAGGTCACGCGCGATGCCGTGCACGCCGGTGCAGTCCTGCCGGTTCGGCGTCAGATTGATCTCGACCACGGGATCGCCGAGCGCGGCCCATTCGGCATAGCCGGCGCCAACAGGGGCATCCGCCGGCAATTCCATGATGCCGTCATGATCGTTGGAGATCTGCAGCTCTGCGGCCGAGCACAGCATGCCGCGGCTCTCCACGCCGCGAATGGTGCCGACGCCCAGCGTGATGTCCTTGCCGGGAATGTAGGTTCCGGGCGGCGAGAACACGCTGACGAGACCCGCACGCGCATTCGGCGCGCCGCACACCACCTGCACCGGCGCACCGCCATCGCCGGTGTCGACCATGCAGACGCGCAGGCGATCCGCATTCGGATGCTGCTCGGCCGAGATCACCTTCGCGATGGTGAAGGGTTTCAGCGCCTTCGCCTTGTCCTCGATGTTCTCGACCTCGAGCCCGATCATGGTGAGCTTCTCGGCGAGCCTGTCGAGCGGCTCGTCGGTCTCGAGATGGTCCTTCAGCCAGGAGAGGGTGAATTTCATGGCTGTTTCTTCTCCACGGAGACGGTCTGCTCCCTCTCCCGCTTGCGGGGGAGGGCTGGGGTGGGGGCTCTCTCCGCGACGGTGGTCGCGATTGTTTCGAGAACGCCGCCACGATTGGTCATGACGTCGAGATTGCTGAAGCGAAGCACCTTGAATCCCTTCGCTTCGATCGCGGCAGAGCGACGCGCGTCGGCGCGTTCGCCTTCATCAGTGAAGTGCTGGCCGCCATCGAGCTCGATGACGAGCTTGGCGGCGTGGCAGATGAAATCGGCGATGTAGCGATCGATCGGCACCTGGCGACGGAAGCTCGCGCCGTTCAATCGGTGGCCGCGCAGCTCCGACCAGAGGATGCGCTCCGCATCGGTCAAGTCGCGCCTGAGCGCGCGCGCATTGCCTCGCAGCTTGCCTGAGACCGTCCAGTCCGGATGTTCAGGATCGACCATTGGCAACCCCATCGCCGAGAGACCCCCACCCCAACCCTCCCCCGCAAGCGGGAGAGGGAGTCCGACCGTCCTTGTGGCTAGAGCAATCGTGTCCCGGCAAGCGTTCACGAGCTCAGCCCTCCGGCAAGCGTTGGCACTTCGAGCGGCTTGAAGCCGTAATGGGACAGCCAGCGGACGTCGCTGTCGAACAGCTGGCGCAGGTCGGCGATGCCGTATTTCAGCATGGCGATGCGGTCGATGCCCATGCCCCAGGCAAAGCCCTGGTACTCGTCGGGATCGATGCCGCAGGCGCGCAGCACGTTCGGATGCACCATGCCGCAGCCGAGAATCTCCAGCCAGTCCTCGCCCTCGCCGAAGCGGATCTCGCCCTTGTCGCGGCGGCACTGGATGTCGACTTCCAGCGACGGCTCGGTGAACGGGAAGAACGACGGGCGGAAACGCATGTTGATGTGGTCCACCTCGAAGAACGCCTTGCAGAACTCGTGCAGGATCCATTTGAGGTGGCCGAGATGCGAGGTCTTGTCGATGACGAGGCCTTCGACCTGGTGGAATTGCGGCGTGTGGGTCGCGTCCGAATCGATGCGGTAGGTGCGGCCCGGGCAGATCACGCGGATCGGCGGCTTCTGGCTCAGCATGGTGCGCACCTGCACCGGCGAAGTGTGGGTTCGCAGCAGCATTCGCGAGCCGTCTTCCTTCGGATGGAAGAAGAACGTGTCGTGCATCTCGCGCGCCGGATGACCTTCCGGGAAGTTCAGCTTGGTGAAGTTGTAATCGTCGGTCTCGATGTCGGGGCCTTCGGCGACCGAGAATCCCATGTCGGCGAAGATCGTGGTCAGTTCGTCCCAGACCTGGCTCAGCGGATGGATGCGGCCGGCCTCCGCCGGCGCATCGCGCAGCGGCAGGGTGACGTCGACGGTTTCGGACGCGAGCCGGGCATCGAGCGCGGCCGATTTCAGCACATCGCGCCTTGCGGCCAGCGCCGCAGTGACCTTGTCCTTGGCCTGGTTGATCGCCGCGCCCTGGGTCTTGCGTTCGTCGGGCGACATTTTGCCGAGCGTGGCGAGCAGCGCGGAGATCGAGCCCTTCTTGCCGAGCGCTGCGACGCGCACCGCTTCGAGCGCGGCTTCGTCGCCGGCGGCGGCGACGTCGGCGATGATCTGGGCTTGGAGCTGGGCTAGATCGGTCATGGCAATCCCTTTTGGCCAGGATGCTGAGCCGATGATCCTAGCCCGTTACGCCCGGCCCAAAAGCGCGAAGCGCGTCTTCGCGTTAGATGCGCCGGGCTTCCACGTCGGAGAAGTGTTTGCGCGAGAGACGGCCGGGGCAGTCAAGCGCAAGACGCGCCTCTGCCCGGGCCATCACAAGCTGAACGCTGCGCAGCGCACAGTGGAGGACAGCTTTTACGCCGTCCAGTGCAGCCTTCTAGGCGGCGAGAGCGGCTTTGGCCTTCTCGGCGATCGCCTGGAACGCCGCAGGCTCGCTGATCGCGAGATCCGACAGCACCTTGCGGTCCACGGTGATCCCCGACTTGGCCATGCCGTCGATAAACTTGCTGTAGGTCAGGCCGAACGGACGGACGGCAGCGTTGATGCGCTGGATCCAGAGCGCGCGGAACGTCCGCTTCTTACGCTTGCGGTCGCGGAAGGCGTATTGCTGGGCCTTCTCCACGGCCGGCTTGGCAGCGCGGATGGTGTTCTTGCGGCGGCCGTAGAAGCCCTTGGCGGCCTTGTAGACTTTCTTGTGCTTGGCGTGGGCGGTCACACCGCGTTTGACGCGTGCCATGACGAATATCCTTCAGAGATGACTTAGGTTTGGGATCGCCGCGAAAGGCGCGGCGGAGCTGGCAATGATCTTGGACGATCGCTGGACGCGATCAGGCGTTCGGCAAGAAGTACTTCTTGACGTTGTCGCCGTCGGTCTTGAACAGCACGGCGGTGCCGCGCAGCTGACGGATCTGCTTCTTCGTCCGCTTGATCATGCCGTGACGCTTGCCGCGATGGGCGAACATCACTTTGCCGGTGGCAGTCACCTTGAAGCGCTTTTTGGCGCCCGATTTGGTCTTCAACTTGGGCATTTGGCTCTCCTAATGGCCACAGAATTCCGCCCGCGAAGGCGGCTGGCCGTCAAAAATGCTCGTTAGAGCGTTGATTGTGCTCAGGTTTTGCGAACAAGCGCAAAGCCCACACGAAACACCGCCACGGCAGCCCTTAATCAGCCGGGCGATGAAGGCCGGGCTTATGACAGGAAACGGGCGAATTGGCAACGATGAACCGGCGGAACCTGGCCGCCGACTATTCGGAATTGCTACCTTCATGTCCAAGTTTGTCGCCTGGAGCAGGACCAAAATGGCTCATTTCCCCCAATCGCTTCCGTCCTTCACCAATTTCGCTCGTCCGCGCCATCTGGCGCTGTTCGCCGTGCTGGCCACGGCCGCGCTGCCATCGACGGCCGACGCCCGCGGCGCCGGCTATGACGGCATCTGGAACGTCACTTTCGCCACCACACGGGGCAATTGCAGCTCCGGCTACAGCGTCCCCTTCACCGTGACCGGCAGCCGGGTCTCCTCCGCCGGCGGAGGCCGGGTCACGGGCAGGGTCAATCGGGGCGGCGCCGTCGCCGTTCAGGTCTCGGTCGGCGCCTCCCATGCCAGCGGCGGCGGCCGGCTCGCCGGCGTGAACGGCACCGGCTCCTGGAAGGGCGTCATTTCCGGCGACCAGTGCAGCGGTACCTGGCAGGCGACGCGGACGTAGTCGCCGGGAAGGTGGCGCGCTCCTTCCCCAGCATACGGGGGAGGGTCAGGAGAGGGTGCAGCGCCCGCGGCTTTTACCTCGCCCAAAAAAACAAAACGGCCCGCCGGAGATCCGGACGGGCCGTCGAATCCTTAGTCCTGAACGGCAGCCGTCAGCGCGGCGCCAGCACCATGACGACCTGACGGCCCTCAAAGCGCGCGTCCTGCTCGACCTTGGCGAGCTCGGCCACGTCGGTCTTGATCTTGTCCAGCAGCTTGGTGCCGATCTCCTGGTGCGCCATTTCGCGGCCGCGATAGCGCAGCGTGATCTTGACCTTGTCGCCCTCTTCGAAGAACCGCTGCATCGCGCGCATCTTCACGTCGTAATCGTGGTCGTCGATCATCGGGCGGAGCTTGATCTCCTTGATCTCGACGATCTTCTGCCGCTTGCGGGCTTCGGCAGCCTTTTTCTGGGCGGAATACTTATACTTCCCGTAGTCCATGATCTTGCAGACGGGAGGGCTGGTATTCGGCGAAATCTCGACCAGATCCATGCCGGCTTCCTGAGCCATGCGAATGGCGACGACGGTCTCGACCGTGCCTTTGTTGTCACCGGTCTGATCGATCAGCTGGATCTGCGCATTGCGAATATCATCATTGATGCGCGGCCCGTCTTTGCTGGCAACGGGCGGGGCTTTATTGGGACGGCGAATGGGTGGTTCTCCAAAGTTGTGAAAGAAGCGGCTATCTTGAAGGAAGATGCGGTTGCCGGCAAGCAAGTCGCTCGTGCGGCAAGCGAAAAACCCTCAAATGCGAGGCATTTTAGTCACGCCTGGGCACGCTGATCGACATAGACACCTTGCTTCTGTTCCGCAAGCGTCCCAAAGGGCCAATGCCACATCCAGTCGCCTCGCTGGAGGCGCCCCTGACAGCTCAAACTGCAAAACCAGAGTAAACGTTCCATGACCGATGCAATTGCCGATGCCGTCCTCGACTTCATCGAATTGGGCGAGGGGCCGGCCGCGCGCAGGATCGCGGTGCGCCACCGTGCCGGGAAGGCTCCGGGGCCCGGCCTGGTCTGGCTGGGCGGATTCAAGTCCGACATGCAGGGCGGCAAGGCCGTGGCGCTGGACGGTTGGGCCCGTGATCACGGCCGCGCAATGGTCCGGTTCGACTATTCCGGCCACGGCGAATCCGGAGGTGATTTCGCCGACGGAACCATCGGCAGCTGGCTCGAGGATAGCGTCGCGGTCTTCGAACGTTTTTGCGACGGTCCACAGGTCCTGATCGGTTCATCCATGGGCGGCTGGATGGCGCTGCTGCTCGCGCGCGAGATCAAGAAGCGATCCGGCAGGGGATCACTGGCGGGCCTCGTGCTGATCGCACCGGCGCCCGACTTCACCGAAGAGCTGATGTGGAAGAAGTTTCCGCCCGCGGTGAAGCAGGAGATCGAGACCAAGGGCTTCTGGCTGCGCCCGTCGGAGTATGGCGACGGCTCGCCCTATCCGATCACGCGGAACCTGATCGAGGAGGGGCGCAATCACCTCGTGCTCGGCAGCGCCATCGATCTCGGCTGTCCCGTCCGCATCCTGCAAGGCGCGCAGGACCCTGACGTGCCCTGGCAGCACGCCTTCGCGCTGACGCATCGCCTGCCGGCCGACGACGTCGTGCTGACCATGATCCAGGACGGCGACCACCGCCTCTCCCGCCCGCAGGACATCGCGCGCATTCTTGCCGCGGTGGCGGAGATCGGGTGAAGTGAGCCACAACAAGAAATGCCGGGAGGCAATCCAATGACCGCCACCGCCATGTTGCGCGCGTTCTGCGAGGCCGTCGAGCAGCGCAACGGCAAAGCCTTCGCCGATCTCTTCACCGAGGACGGCGTCTACCACGACGTCTTCTACGGCGCCTTCGCGGGCCGTGCGAAGATCGCCGAAATGATCGACGACTGGTTCTATCGCACGGCGACCGATTTTCGCTGGGACATGCATGCCCCCGTGTCGGACGGCACCACGCTCTATGCGCGCTACACGTTCAGCTACAGATCGACGCTGCCCGAAGCGAATGGTGCACGGGCGATGTTCGAGGGCGTCGCGATCATGACGTTACGCGAGGGCAGAATCGTCAGTTATCACGAGGTCGCCAACACCGCGCCGGCCTTCGTCGACCTGAAGTTCGCGCCGGAGCGGATCGCGAAGATCGTCGCCAAGCAGGGCGCGGAATTGAAGGCGAGGCCGGAGATGCAGCGGCATCTCGGTTAGCCAGCCGTCCCCTTAAGGCGGCGGCACCTTCGCCATCGGCTTGCGCTGCGCCAGCGCCGCGACCGTGGCGGTGCCGATCGGGCCCTGCTCGTCATAGAGCCAGCACTCGCCGATCGCGACGCCGTCGGTGGCCTGATGGTTCACCACGTCGAAGCCGATCCACTTCGTCACCGGCAGGCGGTGCAGATAGATCGTCACGTCGCTGTTGATGTAGCCGAGCCCCTTGTCGCCGGCGTTCGCAAACGGGCTGGCGAAATCGGCGCCAACGGCGACATGGACGAACGGCGTCATCGCAACGCCGGCGACGAGCTCGCGCACCTCGCTCATCCACAGCCGTCGCGGTCCGAGCGAGCCCATATGGCCGACGATGGGACGCGTCGTCCATTTGCCGTTCATGCCAAGCCTGGGATCGCTGGGCTTGGGAATGTCATCCGGCTTCGGCACGTCCCAGCTCGGCGGCGACCAGACATTGCCATCAGGATTTTGCGTCTTGCGCAGCAACTGGCACGAGGCCCGCGCCATGCTGACGCCGCCGGAGACGAACTCGGCTTCCACCACACGAATGCGCAGACCATCGCGCACCAGGCGCGTCGTCACCTCGATCGGCTTGTCGATGGTCGGCAGCCGAAACATGTCGACGGTGAGCCGTGCCGGCACGAATTCCGGACCGGAATGGCGCTCCTCGATGGCAAAGCCGAGCAGGCCGACGATGACGCGTCCGTGCAGCGATTTCGGGTCCCACGGACCGTTCGCCACTTCCGTCGGGTGGAATGTCTCGCCCTCACGGGTGAAGAAAGGCATGTTTGTTGTCATGCGCGCGACTTTGCGGGAAGCGGCGCGGAAATCAAGTGTGGTGAGACGCGCGCACCGTGACCACAACAATGGTGCCATCGCCCGACTTGATCGGGCGATCGAGTACTCCGAGACGTCAGTGATCGACTCGATAGGCCGCAGCGTACTGGATTCCCCGCCCCCGTGCGCAATTGCGCACTAGGCGAGGAATGACCGAGCGCTAGGAAGCGTGCTCCCACTCCTCACGCACGCTGTCATCATGCTCGTTGGCAATCGTACTTGCGCGAACCGCATCGAACTCTTCCCGCGCCACCAATTGCCCCAGCGCCCACACCGCGGCGCCGCGTACCAGGGGGCTCCCATCATCCAGCAATCGCCGCGCTTCGTCCGCCAGCGTCGCGTCGCTCGAGTTGCCGATCGCAATCAGCACGTTGCGCAAGAAGCGGTCGCGGCCGATGCGCTTGACCGGGGACTTTGTGAACAGCGCACGGAATGTCGCATCGTCAAGCCGTGCCAGCTCCGCAAGACCGGGCGCCCGCAGTTCGTCGCGCGCCGCGAGTTTCGCTTCACGCCCCTCTTGTGCGAACTTGTTCCAGGGGCAGGCGGCGAGGCAGTCGTCGCAGCCATAGATGCGATTGCCGATGGCTTTGCGGAATTCGTGCGGGATCGGTCCCTTGTTCTCGATGGTGAGATAGGAGATGCAGCGCCGTGCATCGAGCTTGTAGGGCGCGGGAAACGCCGAGGTCGGGCAGATGTCGAGGCAGGCCTGGCACGAGCCGCAATGATCGATCTCCGCGTCGTCGCGCGGCAGCTCGAGCGTGGTGTAGATCGCACCGAGAAAGAGCCATGAGCCGAATGCGCGCGAGACGAGATTGGTGTGCTTGCCCTGCCAGCCGAGACCCGCGGTCTGCGCCAGCGGCTTCTCCATCACGGCGGCGGTGTCGACGAACACTTTCACGTCCGACGGCGCGGTCGCGACCAGCCAGCGCGCCAAAGCTTTCAGCCGCTTCTTGATCAGGTCGTGATAGTCGTCGCCCTGCGCATAGACGGAGATCGCCGCACGCGTGCGCTGCTCGAGAATTGCGAGTGAATCGGAGTCGGGGCCGTAATTGACGCCGAGCATGATGACGCTGCGCACGTCGCTCCACAGTCCCCGCGGATCGACCCGACGCTCCGGCTGGTTCGCGAGCCAGTCCATGTCGCCATGGCCGCCCGAGGCGATGAACTCGAGGAAGTGTCGTCCGGCCGCCTCGATCGTGCCTGATACTGTGACGCCGATGCAGTCGAAGCCGAGCGCGCGCGCTTCGTCTTCAAGCGCTGCCTTCAGTTCAGTCGGAGCGGAGTTCAGAAATCCAGGTCCACGTAAGTTCGCGACGCCGGCACGCCGGCCAGCCATTCGCTGAGCAGCGGACGGAACGACGGGCGGGATTTCACCCGCGCGTACCACGCCTTTGCCGCGTCGTCCTCGCTCCATGGCACATCGCCCAGATAATCGATCGCCGAGAGATGCGCCGCGGCGGCGAGATCCGCGTAGGTGAGCCGGTCGCCGGCGAGGAAGTTGCGCGTCTGCGCCAGCCAGCCGATATAGGCCAGATGATAGCGCACATTGGCCTTGGCCGCGCGCATCACGTCGGCCGAAGGCGGGCCGCCGCCATTCTCCTCGCTCATGAAGCGCTTGTAGATGCGCTCGGTGACGAGGGGGTGCGAGACCTCCTCGAAGAATTTCTCGTTGAACCAGGCCATCAGCCGGCGCACCTCGACGCGCTCGGCGACCGTCTCCGGCATCAGGCGCTTGGGTCCCATCTCGGCGCCATAGGCCTCGTCGACATATTCGGCGATGATGGCCGCGCCCGGGATCGGCGGCTGCTCGTCGTCCAGCAACACCGGCGTCGTGCCGGCTGCGTTGAGCAGCAGGAATGCCTCGCGCCGTTCCCAGCTGCGCTCTTCGACCAGCTTGAGGTCGAGCCCGTATTCGCCCGCGATCAGACGGATGAAGCGCGAATGCGGACAGAACGGATGATGAAACAGCGTAAACATGAAGCCTTTGACTATTTGATGGTGCTTAAGAATCCATCAATGTTTGTGCGGCGCCACACTAGCCCTTCAAAACCGCGAAGCAAGGGCGTCATTTCGCATTTTGCGATTGCGGCATGGGGGCGAATAAGCGAGAAGAGCCCCGCTTTTCCAGCCGAAATGGACCGTAAATATGTCAGACGCAATACGGGCAGTGATCCTCGGCATCATCGAGGGTGTGACCGAGTTCCTTCCCGTATCCTCGACCGGTCATTTGCTGCTCGCGGAGCGCTTCTTCCACCTCGGCGAAGGCGCTTTCTGGGATTCGTTTACGGTTCTGATCCAGCTGGGCGCGATCCTTGCGATCGTCGGGCTGTATTTCAGGAAGCTCTGGGACGTCGTCATCGGCTTTTTCACGGGCGATGCCTATGCGCGCCGCTTCGTCATCGGCGTGCTGGTGGCTTTCTTGCCCGCGGTCATCGTCGGCCTCGTCGCCGGCAAATACATCAAGACCCTGCTGTTCAATCCCTGGGTCGTCTGCTTCACGCTGATCGTCGGCGGCGCCATCCTGCTCTGGGTCGACAAGCTCGATCTCAGGCCGCGCGAGCACGACGCCACCAGGTTCCCGCTGCTGATGTATCTCTATATCGGCATCGCGCAGTGCGTCGCGATGATCCCGGGCGTGTCGCGTTCCGGCGCCAGCATCGTGGCAGCCATGCTGCTCGGTGCAGACAAGCGCGCGGCGGCGGAGTTTTCATTCTTCCTCGCCATCCCCACCATGATCGGCGCCTTCGCCTACGATTTCTACAAGAACCGCGCCGAGATGACGATGGATCACATGAACATCGTCGCCATCGGCTTCGTGGTGTCGTTCATCACCGCGATCATCGTGGTCAAGACGTTTCTGGAATACGTCACCCGGCACGGCTTCGTGGTGTTCGCGTGGTGGCGCGTCATCGTCGGGACGCTCGGCCTGATCGCACTGGCGCTCGGGCGTTAAGATTCAAGACCCGCGCCCGGGCCTCCCACCACGCTTTCAACGCAAAATAAGCTTTTGATCGGTAGGCAGTTTCCAAGGCAGGGCGGTACGCGTCCTGCACAGGAGCTGAGCCATGACCCTCGTCAGCGGCTGGGGGCGTTTCCCGGTCGTCGATAGCGACGTGCTGCGCCCGCGCTCGTTCGCGGCGGTCGGCGAGGCTGTCTCGGCCGGCACCGTCGCGCGTGGCAGCGGCCGCGCCTATGGCGATGCCGCGATCGGCTCCGTCAGGACGGTCGCGATGACCGGCTTCGACCGGGTCCGGTCGTTCGATCCGGCCACCGGCCGCATCCGCCTGGAAGCCGGCGTTCTCCTGTCGGATCTGATCGACACTTTCGGCCCGCGTGGCTTCCTGCCTTTCGTCGTGCCCGGCACGCGCTTCGTCTCGGTCGGCGGCGCCATCGCGGCCGACGTGCACGGCAAGAACCATCATGGCGAAGGCGGCTTCGGGCGCTACGTCGAGAGCCTCTTGCTGCGCACCGGGCAAGGCGATGTGATCGAGGCCTCGCGCGAGCAGAACGCCGACGCGTTCTTTGCGACCGTCGGCGGCATGGGCCTGACCGGCATCATCCTCGAAGCGACGATACGGCTGCGGCGGGTCGAGACCGGATGGATCCGCGAGCGCGTGATCTCCGCGTCCGATCTCGATGCCGCGATGCGCGCACTCGAGGCGAGCAATTCCGCGACCTATTCGGTGGCCTGGATCGACTGCGTGGCGCGAGGGCGCGATCTCGGCCGTTCGCTGATCTATCTCGGCGAGCACGCGGGCAGGGGTGAGCTGGCGGAAGGTGCCGACGCATTTCCGGCCGGCAGGAAATCCGGCCTCAGCGTGCCGGTCGACCTGCCTTCGATGGCGCTGAACCGCACCAGCGTCCGGGCCTTCAACGAGCTCTACTACCGCATGGGCGCGCGTCGCGCCGGCGGCAGTCATGTGGTCTCGCTCTATCCGTATTTCTTTCCGCTCGACAGCATCGGTGACTGGAATCGCATCTACGGCAAGCGCGGCTTCCTGCAGCATCAATGCGTGATCCCGGAAGCGGGCGCACGCGCCGTGCTCGGCGAAATCCTCGATCGCGTGGCGCGGCGCGGCGATGCGTCCTTCCTCGCCGTGCTCAAGAAGCTCGGCCAGGGCGACGGCATCCTGTCGTTCCCGCTGCCCGGCTACACGCTGGCGCTGGATTTCCCGGTCAAGGGCGACATCCTGAATTTTCTCGACGAGATCGATCGTGTGGTCGTCGACGCCGGCGGACGGCTGTATCTCGCCAAGGACGCGCGCCAGTCGCGCGCGACGTTCGAAGCCGGCTATCCCGCGCTGTCGCGCTTCAAGGCGATCCGCAAATCGCTCGATCCAGCCGGGGTCATCCGCTCGAAACTTTCACAGCGTCTGTTTGATGAGGTCTAGCCCGTGACGTCGCGCAAATCCGTTCTGGTGCTCGGTGGCTCCTCCGATATCGGCCGCGCCGCCGCGCGCGCCTTTGCCAAGGCGGGGTACGATGTCGGGCTCGCAGGCCGCGACGTCGCCGCGCTGGAGCCCGACGCTGCCGATCTGCGCGCGCGCTACAATGCCGAGGTCGACCTCCATCAATTCGATGTGCTCGACACCGCCTCGTTCGACGGCTTCATCGCCGGCCTTCCCGCGCTGCCTGATGTCGTCATCTCGATCGTCGGCCTGCTCGGCCTGCAGCAAAATGCAGAAAGCGATCTCGCCCATGCCACTGCGATCATGCGCTCGAACTACGAAGGGCCCGCGCTGATCCTCGGCCTGTTCGCGGACAAATTCCTGGCGCGGGGCAGCGGCACCATCGTCGGCGTGTCCTCCGTCGCCGGCGACCGCGGCCGCGCTTCGAACTACGTCTATGGTTCGGCCAAGGCCGGCTTCTCGGCGTTCCTGTCGGGCCTGCGCGCCCGCGCCAGCCGCGGCGGCGTGCATGTCGTCACCGTCAAGCCCGGCTTCGTCCGCACCAAGATGACGGAAGGCATGAAGCTGATCGGTCCGCTCACCGTCGAAGCGCCGGTGGTTGGCGATGCCATCCTGGCCGCGGTCGAGAACAAGACTGACGTCGTCTATGTCAGCGGCAAATGGCGCCTCGTGATGCTGATCATCAAGGCGCTGCCGGAAGCGGTGTTCAAGAAGCTGAAGTTTTGACTGACGGTGCGCTCCCTCGCCCCGCTTGCGGGGAGAGGTGAAGAAGAATCTCACACGCCCATGCGCTGGAACTGACCCGCCGCGCGAAAACGCCAGAGATATTGCGGGGCGATCGCTTCCAGCGAATCGGCTGATATGCCGAGCCCTTCCAGCGTCAGGCCGGCGGCCTTGGCCGTATCGGACACGACGTTGTCGCGCTCGAGCAGCGTGACCTGGTCCGGCGTCAGCTTGAACGCGCCCGGCGCGAATTGCAGGAAGGCGGCCTTGAAGCGGGCGAGGCCGAACGGCAGCGGTACCAGCATCCGCTCGCGGTCGGTGATCTCGAGGATGGCCTCGATGATCTCGCGCATGGTCAGCACTTCCGGCCCGCCGAGCTCATACGTCGCGCCGGCCTTGGCCTTGCCGTCGACGGCGTCCGCGATCGCGGTGGCGACGTCGCCGACATAGACCGGCTGCATCTTGGTCTCGCCGCCGATCAGCGGCAGCACCGGCGACATCCGGGCCAGCGCGGCAAAGCGGTTGGTGAACTGGTCCTCGGGGCCGAACATCACCGAGGGGCGGAAGATGGTGGCGGAGGGCACCGCAGCCAACACCGCAGCCTCGCCGGCCGCCTTGGCCTTGGCGTAGCGCGAGGGCGATTCGGCGTCGGCGCCGATCGCCGAGACGTGAACCATACGGGCCCCGGCGGCCGCGGCCGCCTTGGCGACGGTCTCGGCGCCCTTGGCCTGGACGGCGTCAAAAGTCTGCGGGCCGCTCTCGGCGAGGACGCCGACCAGATTGATCACGAGATGCGAATCACGCAGCGCCGCCTCGACCGAGGCCGGATAGCGCAGGTTGGCCTGCACGGTGTGGACCTGCCCGACCTTGCCCGAGGGCTGGAGGTATCCGGCCAGTTCCGGCCGCCGGACCGCGACCCGGACCCGGTAATCGCGCTTGCACAGGGCCCGGACGACATTCCGGCCCAAAAACCCCGATCCGCCGAAAACCGTGACGAGAGTTTCCAGATTCGATGCCATGGGAGCCAATCCTGCGGAAAAGAGTGCGTCTTGTCAGGCTTGTATCGAGCCGGTTTGCGTTGCGCAATCGGCATCCCGAACCGGGCCTCAAGCATGAATTGACAACGGCGTCACCGAACCGTAGTAACCGCCTCCGTGCCCCAAACGGCATGCCCAGGTGGTGGAATTGGTAGACGCGCTGGCTTCAGGTGCCAGTGGCTTAACGGCCGTGAAGGTTCGAGTCCTTTCCTGGGCACCATCGCTTTCTTTCGCGTGGCTTCAAAGCGCGATCTGGGAGGATGAAGGGTACTCCGGTCCGATCCAGTATTGCTGAATTGGTCCAGAATTGTCGCTCACCGGTCTTTTCGCGGCCCGCCGCCGTCACGATATTTTTCTCGACGAGATCGTGAAAGTTGTGATTTCGTTGGCGGACCAAAAGGTTGGGATCATGGCAACGCTCGACATCAGTCGTCTGACGCCCAAGGAGCGGCTTGAGCTCATTGGCGAGCTTTGGGACAGCCTCTCACCCGCTGACGTGCTGTTGACCCCGGCCCACGAGGCCGAACTCGACCGTCGGCTTGCGAGTTTCGACTCGGACCGCCGCGAGGCGATTTCGTGGGAGGACCTTGACGCTGAGCTTGACCGTCGGTCGCGCTAATTGGCCAAGCTTCTTTTTACGCAAGCGGCTCGGGCCGATCTCGTCGACGCAGTCACTTGGTACGGTACTCACGCCCCGCACGTTGTACCGCAATTCCGCGATGCCCTGCGTGCCGCGCTGGCCCGGATTGCGGAGCATCCCAAGCAGTTTCCACCGGCTTACAAAGACACATGTCGCGCTCTGCTACGTCGGTTCCCGTACATCATCGTTTTTCGCGAACTGCAGGATACAATCTATGTCGTTGCGGTCTTTCACACGAGCCGCGACCCCTTGATCTGGCAAAGCCGTCCGTAGCTAGGTTGTGATCACGGACGCTTCGAGGCCTGCGCGCCAACTGGGTTGCGATTTTCTGGTTCGTGGCATCAGTGGATTCGCCCGCCCTCACATCACGCTTCTCCCCGCCCGCTCCGCCACCTCCTTCTGCACGAAATACATCGCGACCAGCGTGACCAGCGTCGTCGTGACCACGACGTAGCCGATCCGGTCGAAATGGAGCAGCGAACCGTCCGGTCCCTGCGCGACGATCGCGGCTGCCAGCACCGAGCCGAGGCCGCCGGAGAGTTGCTGCAGCGAGGCGCTGACCGCGCTGAACGAGCCGCGCTGGGTCGCGTCGGGGATTGCCGATATCAGCGCCTGCGACGGGATCATGCGCGAGAAGATGCCGACGAACATCAGCACGTTGACGGTGATCGCGGTCACCAGCGAGACGTGGCCGAGATGGGTGTAGATCAGCACCATGATCACGGTCATCACGCAGCCGAACACGAAGGTCGGGTATTTGCCGAAGGCGTCGCTGGCCCGGCCGACCAGTGGCCCCGTGACGATGCTGAACAGGCCGGAGACGAGATAGATCGTCGGCAGATGCGCCATGTCGATACCGAGATTGTTCACGGTGAAGGCGCTGGAGAACGGCATCAGCATGTATCCGCCCGTCGCCAGCAGCGTCGTGACGGCGAAGGCCAGGGTGTAGCGCGGCTGTGCGACGGTCGCGATCAGGTGGTGGAACGGGTTTCTGTCCTGCTTCAGCTTCAGATGCGCATCGACCGGCTCCATGGCGAAGGCGATGACGGCGATCGCGACGATCGACACGATGACGATCGCGATGAAGCAGACGTGCCAGCTCCAGTGATTGGCGAGAAACAGGCCTGCGGGAATGCCGAGCACCTGGCTCGCCGCGAACGAGGTCTGGATGAATCCCATCACGCGGCCGCGCATGGAGAGCGGGAACAGATCGGTGATGATGGCGAGCACGATCGAGCCGATCACGCCGCCGAACAGGCCCGTCACGATCCGGCCCATCAGCAGCACGTGATAGTTCGGCGCCACCGCGCAGAGCATGGTGCCGAGCGTGAAGCCGACATAGAAGAACAGCAGGATCCGCTTGCGGTCGAAGCGATCGGCAAAGCCGGCGGCGAGGATGCCCGACAATCCCGCGCTGAACGCGTAGGCCGACACCGCGACGCCGAATTGCGCAGCGGTGATGTCGAGCGCGGGCATCAGGATGGCGCCGAGCGGCGACATGATGATGAAATCGAGGATGATCGTGAACTGCGTGAACGCGAGCAGCGCGATGAGGAGCGCCTGGTAGCGCGAGAAGCCGCGCTGGCGTTCCCTGGGGTTGTCGATCGGCGCGGCGAGCGTCTGTTCGGTCATGGGTCTCGATTCGTGGTGAGTGGGAGAGAAATGGGCAGATAGGGAGGGCCCGCATGAATTCCACGGGGCGCGCGCCATTGGCTCGGCCGATTCGGGCAGTTCGAGCGCCGCTGTGGGTTCCATGCAACAGCCGGGGCGCTCCGCCAACGGTTCCCTCCTCGCGAAAAGGAGTGCGCGGACTGAGAAGCCGGCATCGGGCGGGGCCCCCCATGAACATGGGAGGACGCAATGCCGCGCAGGCCTTTGCGCATCGAGCGCCTTCCCAAAACCCTAGGCCGCATGCTTTGTCGCGAAGGCGTCAAATGCATTGGCGTGGTGACGGGCTGGGACTGGAATTGACGGCGGTCTTCATTCTTCTTCTTGCCGGTTGCGAGTTTGGAAGACGGGGGAACCGACATGATGATTTCACCGCGGACGCGAGTAGCCGCCATTCTGGCAACAGCGCTCATTGCCGTGATCACGGCCTGCGCCGGCGGTCCGGACGCCCGGGCTCAGTTCGTGTGCGTGGATGGGGCCGCGTCCGAGCAAGGCGCCTCGGCCGCCGGATCAGCGGGCAATTTTGCCTGCGGGCCCTCCGCCTCCGCGCCGGGTGCGGGCAGCAACAACTCCGCGATCGGGAGCGGCGCTTACGCTGACGGAAATGCCAGCAGCAATATTGCCGTCGGTTCCGCCAACGCCAGCGGCCACAGCAGCTCCAACATGGCGACCGGAAACAATGCCAACGCCAGCGGCAACAACAGCTTCAACAGCGCGACCGGAGCGGGAGCCATCGCCAGCGGTGACACCAGCAAAAACATCGCGTCCGGTAACAACGCGCAAGCCAGCGGCGACAACAGCAACAATATCGCGACCGGCGCCGGAGCCAACGCCAGTGGCAACAACAGCGGCAATCTCGCGACCGGGCTGACCGCCCTCGCCAACGGAGACAACAGCAGGAACGTTGCGACCGGGCGCAGTTCCAATGCCTCCGGCAACAACAGCAGAAATGTTGCGAACGGGTTTCTCGCCAGGGCTTACGGCGACAACAGCTCCAACACCGCGACGGGGACCAACGCCAACGCCTACGGCAACGGCAGCGCTAACATCGCGACCGGCCCAAACTCCAACGCGACCGGCGACAATAGCTTCAATATCGCGACCGGCGTGAATACCAACGCGAGCGGGTCCGGAAGCTATAACGTCGCCACCGGCAACGCCGCCACCGCATTTGGCACCAACAGCTCGAACGCGGCTACCGGCTATCTGGCGAATGCCAACGGCGCCAATTCGAGGAATATCGCGAACGGCACGCAATCCAATGCCAGCGGGACCGGCAGCTTCAACATTGCGGTCGGAAACGGCGCCAACGCAAGCGGAGATGGTGTTGCGAACACCGCGGTCGGCAACGGCGCCAATGCCACCGGCGCGAATTCGTCGGCCTTTGGCAATGGTGCGTCGGCGACGCTCGCGAATTCCACCGCGATCGGCAATGGTGCCGCCGCGACGCGCACGAACCAGCAGGTCTTCGGCACCGCGAGCAATACCTACACGATGACAGGCCTCACCTCGGCCGCGAGCACGGCGGCGCAGTCCGGACCGGTGCAGCTGGTCACGACGGATGCCGCCGGCAATCTCGCCGCGACCTCGCTCGGTGCACTCGGGCTTGCAGGCTCAGGCGAAATCGCGAACATCAACAGCCAGCTCGCCGGCATCAACGCCCGCCTCAACGAGATCGACGGCAGGACCGGCAAGGCGATCAACGGTGTTGCGATGGCTTTTGCGATGTCCGGCTCGCCATGGCTGATGCCGTCCGAGAAGATCGCGATGAGCATGAACTGGGGCACCTTCCAGAACACCAATGCGCTCTCCATGAGCGCGGCGCTGCGCGTCAGCGAGAATGTGCAGGCCAGTGGCGGCCTGACCTACGGCACCAATGGCGGTGGATTAGGGGGCCGCGTCGGAATGCGCGTCGGCTGGTGATGGCGGGCTTTTGCAATTCGGCGCAACTGATCGCGCGCGCCGCGATGGCGCTGGCGCTGCTGATGAGCGGCAGCCACACTGCATGGGCTCAACAGAAGGCGCCCGCGCCGGCTGCAGCTGCCGCGCAGCCAACGCTGCCCGTCTCGCTGGAGCAGGCGCTCTATCTGATCCGCTCGACATTGCTCACCCTCAACGATGCCAACCGCACCGGCAATTACACCGTGCTGCGCGACCTCGCCGCGCCCGATTTCCAGGCGCGCAACACCGCCGCCGATCTCGGGCTGAATTTCCTCGACCTGCGGCGTCGCAATTTCGATCTCTACGGCGTTGCATTGCTGGCGCCACAATTCACCGACGCGCCCGCACGCGACCCACAGGGCATGCTGCGTCTTGCCGGTTACTTTCCGACCCAGCCGCAGCAGATCAAATTCGATCTCACCTTTCAGATCGTCGGCGGGCAATGGCGCCTGTTCGCGATCGCCATCGCCACGCCCGACGCCGCATCCGCGCAACCACAGGCCCAGGCGGGGCCCGCCAGGCCGGCCGCGCCGGCGCAGAAGAAGTCGCCGTGAGCGCGGGGGCGGCATCCCATCCATCACTCTGACGAAAATGGGGTTTTTGCCAAGTCCAGCGAGCCTGACCGCCGCGGCTTGCGCTGCCGTCCGCCCGATTAAGCCGCCCTTAGCGAATGCCCCCTAGGCTCGCGGCCGTCCATATCCCTGCTCCCCGGCCGGATGCCGGTCATTTGCGGCAGTTAAGAGCGTTTTCGGATGGAGCAGCCTGCCCGGCACTACGATTCTGGCGTATCGACCCCGTCGGCAGCCCCCGCGGCGGCGCGGACGCTGCTCGTCGATCTCGAAGGCGGCCTGCTGCGGTCCGAGCTGCTGATGGAGGCGCTGTTCTCCAGCCCCGGCCGCATGTTGGCCCGCTTCGGCGCGGGCGGACGACCGGGTATGGCGGCGCTTACCGATATTCTGGCGAAGGCCGAGATCGACTACGCCCATCTGCCCTATGAGTCCGATGTGCTGAACCAGGCGCTGGCGGCGCGGGCGCGGGGCGAGAAGATCTATCTGGTCGCCGACCGCTTCGCCCGTCATGCCGCTTGCATCGCAGCGCATCTCGGTTTCGACGGCGTGGTTGCGCCGGCGGATCTCGCCGCAGGCGACCTCCCCTTCGATCGCGCCTCCCTCGCGCGCGTCAGTGCGCGCGCGCGGGGCCGTGCCAGCCTGAAGACCTGGGCCAAGGCGCTGCGCGTCTATCAATACGCCAAGAACACGCTGGTGTTCGTGCCCGTCATCACCGCGCATCAGCTCAACTTTGCCTCGCTCGGTTCCGCGCTGCTGGCGTTCCTGGCGTTTTCGGCCTGTGCGTCGGGCGCCTATCTGATGAACGATCTGCTGGATCTCGCCGCCGACCGGCAGCATCCGACCAAGCGCCATCGCGCGCTCGCGGCCGGCGACTTGCCGATCTCCTCGGCGCTGGCGGCGATCCCCGCGCTGTGGCTGTTCGCAGTCGCGGCCGCCCTCTTCATCTCGCCGCTGTTCCTCGGCGTGCTCGGCGCCTATCTCGCCACCACGATCGCCTATTCGCTCGTGCTCAAGCGCAAGATGCTGGTCGATATCGTCACGCTCGCCGGCCTCTACACGCTGCGCATCGTTGCCGGCGCGGTCGGCGTCGGCGTGGTGCTGTCGGAATGGCTGCTGATCTTCTCGCTGTTCGTGTTCACCTCGCTGGCTCTGATCAAGCGCTTCAGCGAGCTCAGCATGCGCGAGAGCGCCGGCCTCGCCGATCCCTCCAACCGCGACTATCGCGTCACCGATCTGCACGTCATCGGCGCGATGGCGGCGGCGAGCGCGATGAACGCGGTGACCGTGTTCTCGCTCTATGTCTCCTCGACCGCGGTGACGCCGCTGTACAGCCGACCCTGGATGCTGTGGCTGCTGACCCCGCTGCTGCTGTACTGGTTTGGCCGCGCCCTGATGATGGCGCATCGCCGCGAGATGCCCGACGATCCCATTCTCTACGCCTTCCGCGACGGCCCGAGCCGCATCACGGTCGCGGCGATGATCTGCATCATGCTGGCGGCGATCTGACCGAACCCCGCGCTTGCGCGGCCCGCCGGCAATGGCTACATCGCGGGCAATCCGAATTAGCTATTGTGCCGACGCAACCGAATTCGACCCGAGGTTTTGAAACGCCATGACCGTACGCCTGCACCGCGGCGACCTGCCCGACCTGTCCCGCTACACCGGAGCGGTTGCGATCGACACCGAGACCATGGGGCTGAATCCGCATCGCGACCGGCTCTGCGTGGTGCAGCTCTCGCCCGGCGACGGCAGCGCCGACGTGGTGCAGATCCCCAAGGGCCATACCGACGCGCCGAACCTGAAGGCCCTCCTGGCCAATCCCGCCATCACAAAGATCTTCCACTTCGCGCGGTTCGACGTCGCGGTGCTGTACCAGACCTTCGGCGTCATGACCGGGCCGATTTACTGCACCAAGATTGCCTCCCGCCTGACCCGCACCTACACCGACCGCCACGGCCTGAAAGACCTCGTGCGCGAGGTGCTCAATGTCGACCTGTCCAAGCAGCAGCAGTCCAGCGACTGGGGTTCCGACAGCCTGACCGAGCCGCAGCTCGCCTATGCCGCATCCGACGTGCTGCATCTGCATGCCTTGCGCGAACGGCTGGATGCCATGCTGGTCCGGGAGGGCCGCACCGCGCTCGCAAAAGCCTGTTTCGACTTCCTGCCGACCCGTGCCCTGCTCGACCTCCAGGGCTGGGAGGAAGAGGACATTTTCGCGCATTCCTGAGCCCTGACCCGTCGGTTAGACTTGGGCTGCGCCCCGTTTCGGACACTTTCGTGCGGCCTGTCGAAGCCCGATATGCCAAGGCTGATATGTCCAAGGCTGTCCAGGCTGCACATTGGGGCCATGACGGGTACAATGGATTTGCCCCTCAACCCGGCCTGGCGAGCGACACCTCAGGAGCGCAGGTGAATTCGGCCCACAGTACCACCTACGATGCCGCGCTTGCGGCGAAGTTTGCCAGCGCGGCGCGCCACAGCCGCCTGGTGCGGATTCTGCGGGTCTCGGTTCCGGCGACGGTGGTCGTGGCCATGGCCGTGATCATCTACATCGCGTTCTTCAACAAGTTCAGGATGCCGGAGCTGCCGCTCACCGTCGAGAACCTGGTGGTGTCGGGCACCAAGATCACGATGGAATCGCCGCATCTGTCCGGCTTCACGCCGGATCAGCGGCCCTACGAGCTCTGGGCCAAGACCGCGACGCAGGACATCACCGATCCCGACCATGTCGATCTCAACGATTTGCGCGCGAAGGTGCTGATGGAGGATCAATCGACCCTGCTCCTCGATGCCCGCACCGGCCGCTTCGACAACAAGCAGCAGCAGCTCGATCTGCACAAGGACATCTTCCTGCGCACCTCCACCGGCTATGAAGCGCGGCTGAACTCCGCCTTCGTCGACATGAACAAGGGCACGGTGTCCTCGGACGAGCGTGTCGACGTCAAGCTGACCAACGGCACGTTGACCGCGGACCGCTTGCGCATCACCGAAGGCGGCGACGTCATCCGTTTCGAAGGCAATGTGGTGATGCATCTGGACAAGCTGGACGAGCCGGCCGCACAGCCTGCGCCGGTCGAGCCTGCGCCGCCGGTGAAGACGCGTACGCCTCAGAACAAGTCTGCCAATTCAAAGTGATTTTCATGACCAACATCTTTTCGCGCAGCGACGACAAGCGGTGCGCCATCGTCAGCGCGGCCGCACTTGCCGTCGGCATCGCGTTCGCCGCCACGGGCGCGGCCATCGCGCAGAGCACCATGCAAGGCGTGCCCAACGCGATGCAGGGCTTTTCCCAGAATCGCGACCAGCCGATCCAGATCGAGGCTGCTTCGCTCGAGATGCGTGACAAGAAGAAGGAGGCGACCTTCGCCGGCAACGTGAAGGTCGTGCAGGGCGATACCACCATGACCTCGAAGACGCTGGTGGTGTTTTACGAATCGGGTGGCGGCGACAAGCCGGCCACGCCTCAGCCTGCGGCCAAGGCGGCCAAGGGTGCGCCGATGCAGTCGGCGCAGCCAGGTCCGGGCGGCAGCTCCTCGATCAAGCGGCTGGAGGCCCGCGGCAACGTCGTGGTCACCCAGAAGGACCAGGTGGTGACCGGCGACACCGCCGTGTTCGACACCAAGACCAATCTCATCACCATGCTCGGCGGTTCCGGCCAGGTCGTCCTGACCCAGTGCAAGAATGTGCTGCGCGGCGACCGGCTGATGGTCGACATGACGACAGGCGTGTCGCGCGTGGAATCCGACAATGGCCGGGTCCAAGCGCTGCTGCCGCAGGGCGGCGGCAACGATTGCGGTTCGGGCAAGGGGGGCGGGGCGCCGCCTTTGCAATTGCCCGGCGCAAGTAAACCGAAATAAATTCAAAGGCTTGGTTCGGATGTTGCCGAACCGAGGTTGAAGCTTGGCCGGCGAGACTGTATCTAGCGCGCAGGGCTTTCGAAGCGGGGACCGCCGCTTTTCGGGCGTGTTTCACTGGGCATGAGACATCCCTTCACTCATGCTGCGTCGGCTCATCGAGAGGCCGGTGCGGCAGACCCCGCGAATTCGCGCGGGATCGTCGCGAAAGGCTAGAAGGCGGGGATGGTCGATCTTTTCAGCATGTTCCGTCGGCGCCCCGCCAAGCGCGGCCGGCCAGGATTTGCGCGTCAGGACATCACCGCGCTCGGTGACAGCGTCGGCGGGCTGGTGGCCAGCCCGATCAGGGACTCGGCGCCGCTGGCGCGCGACCAGGCGATGCATGCGCCCGATCAGTTCCAGGGAGATTATCAAGGCGATTACAAGCCCGATTACCATGCCGAGCCACGTCCGCAGGCCGTTCATCCCTTGCGGAACGCCGCCAGGTCGAATGGCGATGGCGGGCCTCAGCTCCTGAAGCGGCCGGGCTTCCTGGCTGTGCATAGCGTGGAAAAGGCCTATGGCAGCCGCAAGGTGGTGCGCGGTGTCAGCATCTATGTGCGCCGCGGCGAAGCGGTCGGCCTGCTCGGGCCGAACGGCGCCGGCAAGACCACCGTGTTCTACATGATCACCGGCCTGATCAAGGCCGATCGCGGCGCGATCGAGCTCGACGGCCACGACGTCACGAAGCTGCCGATGTACCAGCGCGCGCGGCTCGGGATCGGCTATCTGCCGCAGGAGGCCTCGATCTTCCGCGGCCTCACCGTCGAGCAGAACATCCGCGCCGTGCTCGAAGTCGTCGAGCCCTCGCGCAAGAAGCGCGAGGAGCAGCTCGATTCCCTGCTCGACGAGTTCAACATCACCCGCCTGCGCAAATCGCCGTCGATCGCGCTCTCGGGCGGCGAACGCCGCCGCGTCGAGATTGCGCGCGCGCTGGCGACGCGTCCGAACTACATGCTGCTCGACGAGCCCTTCGCGGGCATCGATCCGATCGCGGTCGGCGACATCCAGGACCTCGTCCGCCATCTCACCAATCGCGGCATCGGCGTGCTCATCACCGACCACAATGTGCGTGAGACGCTCGGCCTCACCGATCGCGCCTATATCGTCTATGCCGGTGAAATCCTGACCGAGGGGAGTCCGGATGAGATCGTCGCCGATCCGGACGTACGCCGCCTTTACCTTGGCGAGGAATTCCGCCTCTAGCCCGTTTTTGCGTTTCGTCAAGACGTGTACATCGGGCCCGGACTAGGATAAGCAAAAATCGGACCAATTTTGGGAACGGTTCTTGCTTCATGGCGCTTACGCAGAGATTAGAGTTCCGGCAATCGCAGTCGCTGGTCATGACGCCGCAGCTGATGCAGGCGATCAAGCTGCTGCAATTGTCCAATCTCGATCTCACGACCTTCGTGGAGGAGGAGCTCGAGCGGAACCCGCTGCTGGAGCGGGCCAACGACGAGGCTCCGGGCGGCGAAGCCCCGGCCGAGGCCGGCCAGTTCAGCGATAACGACGATTTCGGCGGCAGCAGCGACGAGCCGGGCGGCGGTCCGGGCGAGGCGTTCGAGCCGGGCCAGGAAGAGTGGATGAGCAAGGATCTCGGCACCCGCGCCGAGATCGAGCAAACCCTGGACACGGGCCTGGACAACGTCTTCTCCGAGGAGCCTGCCGAGGCGGCCGCGCGCAACGCCCAGGATGCCGCTCCGACCACCTACACCGAATGGGGCGGCGGCGCCTCCGGCGATGAGGACTACAATCTCGAAGCCTTCGTCGCGGCCGAGACGACGCTTGCCGACCACCTCGCCGAGCAGCTTTCGGTGGCCTTCACCGGGGCCGCACAGCGCATGATCGGCCAGTACCTCATCGACCTCGTCGACGAGGCTGGCTATCTGCCGCCCGATCTCGGCCAGGCCGCGGAACGTCTCGGCGCAACGCAAAAGGACGTCGAAGACGTCCTCGCCGTGCTGCAAAAATTCGACCCGCCCGGGGTCTGTGCGCGCAATTTGAGCGAGTGCCTCGCGATCCAGCTCCGTGAGCTTGACCGCTACGACCCCGCGATGCAGGCCCTGGTCGAGCATCTCGATCTCCTCGCCAAGCGTGACATCGCGGCACTTCGAAAGCTCTGCGGCGTCGACGACGAGGACATTGCCGACATGATCGGCGAGATCCGCCGCCTCAATCCCAAGCCCGGCATGAAGTTCGGCTCGGCGCGTTTGCAGACCATGGTGCCGGACGTCTATGTCCGCCCGGGTCCGGACGGCGGTTGGCATGTCGAGCTCAACAGCGACACCTTGCCGCGCGTGCTGGTCAACCAGACCTATTATTCCGAGCTGTCGAAGAAGATCGGCAAGGACGGCGACAAATCCTATTTCACCGACGCGCTGCAGAACGCGACCTGGCTGGTGCGCGCGCTCGACCAGCGCGCCCGTACCATCCTGAAGGTCGCGACCGAGATCGTGCGCCAGCAGGACGGCTTCTTCACCCACGGCGTGGCGCACTTACGGCCGCTCAATCTGAAGGCCGTGGCCGACGCCATCCAGATGCACGAATCCACGGTGTCGCGCGTCACCGCCAACAAATACATGGCGACCAATCGCGGCACGTTCGAGCTGAAATATTTCTTCACGGCTTCGATCGCCTCGGCCGACGGGGGCGAAGCGCATTCAGCCGAAGCCGTGCGCCACCACATCAAGCAGCTGATCGATTCGGAGGAGCCCAGCGCGATCCTGTCCGACGACACCATCGTGGAACGCTTGCGCGCCTCGGGAATTGATATTGCCCGCCGCACGGTCGCGAAGTACCGCGAAGCCATGCGCATTCCGTCCTCGGTGCAACGCCGCCGCGACAAGCAGAGCGCCCTTGGTAACGTTCTCTCCACCGCACTGTCCGATCGCTCCCGCAACACCGAACCGGCCTGATTGCGCTGGCGCGAAATCGCGCTACTCTCCTCCATTCGCGACCGATCCAATCTTGGCAAGCAAACCAAGCGAGGCATCACATGACTCTTCGGATTTCGGGCAAGAGCGTCAGTGTCGGCGAGGCCCTGCGCGGCCGCGTGACCGACCGGACTGAAGAGGTCCTGCGCAAATATTTCGACGGCAATTATTCCGGCCACATCACGCTCAGCAAGGACGGCTTCGGCTTCCGTACCGACTGCGCACTGCATCTGGATTCCGGCATCACGCTGGAAGCCGATTCGAACGCGCCGGATGCCTATGCCAGCGCCGACCAGGCCCTGGTGATGATCGAGAAGCGCCTCAAGCGCTACAAGAGCCGCCTCAAGGACCGCTCGGCCCGCAAGGCCCATGTCGCCTCCGCTGCGCTCGCGGCCTTGGACGCCACGGCTTACGTGCTGGAGGCGCCGGGCGAGGGTGAAGACGAGGATGAGGTGACCGGCTACAGCCCGGTGATCATCGCCGAATCGACCACCTCCTTGAAGCCGCTGTCGGTCAGCGAGGCCGTCATGGAACTCGATCTCAGCGGGGCACCCTGCCTGGTATTCCAGCATGGCTCCAGCGGCCGGGTGAACATCATTTACCGCCGGGCCGACGGCAATGTCGGCTGGATCGACCCGCCTGGTGCGAAACCGGACGGCAAGACGGGCGGCTAGGCCGAAACCAAAGCCCGTATGATCCCCAGGGCTTAACAATGACCGTGGCAAAGCCGCACGCGGCAGTTGGCACCGGGATTGCGTTGGAGTAGAAGCGCCCCACATCAGGATCGGGGCTAAGTCCCCCTCCTGCTTCACCTTCTTGCCGCCGGCCGGGCTCGATTCGACTGAGCCGGCCATTTCGGAACCTGACGGTTTAATTCACCTCGGAAACCTTCCATGCCGATTACCGATCTGGTCGCACCCGAGGCGATTCTCCCGGCATTGAAGGTCAACAGCAAGAAGCAGGCTCTGCAGGAGCTCGCCGCCAAGGCCGCCGAGTTGACCGGACAGAACGAGCGTTCCGTGTTCGAGGTGCTGCTGCAGCGTGAGAAGCTCGGCACCACAGCAGTCGGCTATGGCGTCGCCATTCCGCACGGCAAGCTGCCCAAGCTGGAAAAGATCTTCGGCCTGTTCGCACGCCTCGATCGTCCGATCGATTTCGAGGCCATGGACGGCCAGCCGGTCGATCTGGTCTTCCTGCTGCTCGCTCCCGAAGGCGCCGGCGCCGATCATCTCAAGGCGCTCGCCCGCATCGCCCGCCTCTTGCGCGACCAGGACATCGCCAAGAAGCTGCGCGCCTCGCGCGACGCCCAGGCGATCTACTCCGTGCTGGCCCTGCCGCCGGCGACCGCGGCGTAAGCTTTCTCCTGTTCGAACCCGCACGGCTTCGTCTGCGACTGATCTTGCAGCCGGGCGCGGCGATATGTCGTCACCATGCTGACCTGCCACCGGCACAATTTCGGCGCGGGGATTTGTCGACATGACGTGTGGTTCGATCGGCCGGCTTGTCGGTCTGGGTCTGGCTTGCTCCCTCGCCATCGCCGCGACGGACGTGGCTCGCGCTGACCAGGCGTCGAATGATCGCGTCATCGCGGAGAAGACGGAGATCATCGCGGCCGACCCGATCAACGCGGTCGCTTACGAGCTGCGCGGCGAAGCCTATTACATCAAGCACGACTGGACTCGCGCCTTCGAGGATTGCAGCGCCGCGATCCGGATCGATCCGAATTTCGGGCGGGCCTATCATTGCCGCGGCCGCGCCTATTCCGCCAAGGGCGATCGCGACCACGCCATGGCCGACTACAACGAGGCCATTCGTCTCGATCCCGGTTACGGAGCGTCCTACGCCTCGCGCGCCGAGGAATATTTCAACAAGGGTGATTACGATCTCGCGATTGCGGGATTCACCGATGCGATCGAACGCAGCCCCAAGCAGGCCTACCGTGCGCTGGTCAAGAGAGGGGAGGCGTACGCTGCGAAGGGCGACACCGACCGGGCCGTCACCGACTACAGCGAGGCGATGCAGCGCAATCCAGCCGCCGCCTTGCCTTACGAGCTGCGCAGCACCATTCGTCTTGGCAAGGGTGACGTCGATGCGGCTTTCGCTGACTGTGACAGCGCCGTCCGTCTGGAGCCCGCAAGTGCCGGCGGCCATTATTGCCGGGCCATGGTGTTCCTGAAGAAGGACGATGTCGACGGCACCATCCGCGAGCTGGATGACGTCACCAGGATCATGCCGTCTTTCGAGAAAGCCTATGTCGTTCGCGCCGTGGTTCTGCACGGAAAGGGCGACGACAAACGTGCCCTTGCAGATCTCGACGAAGCCATTCGATTACAGCCGGGGAGTTTGGAGGCCTACCGCAATCGTGCGGGCGTGTTCCGGGATCTCAAACAGTACGATCGCGCGCTCGTCGACTACAACGAGGCGCTCCGGCTCGATCCGAACAACCAGGTCACGCTGGCCAGTCGCGGCCTGCTCTACATGATGCGATCCGACCCCAAGCATGCGCGCGCCGATTTCGACAGCGTGCTCGCGCTGCCGCCGGCTGACAAATGGGCCGTCGACACCGCGCGCGAAGGGCTTAGTTTGCTGAAGTGAACAATGGTGGGCACGGCCGCCGATACACCGTCATTGCGAGGAGCTCTTGCGACGAAGCAATCCAGACGGCCGCTGCGGAAGCAGTCTGGATTGCTTCGCTGCGCTCGCAATGACGATGCCACGTCGTTATCGCTCAAAATGAAAACGGGCACGCCTTCGTCCGAAGGCATGCCCGCTCAAAACTCTCTTTGTGCGACGTGCGCGCTTAGTGCACGCTGACGGCCTGCAGTTCGTTGCTCCAGGCGTTGGCGATCGCAGCTTCCCGGCTGTCGGTCAGCATGATCGGCGTGCCGTCGGCGGCGTGGAGCGCGAAGAGCTTGAGGCCCGGCGCGATTTTCGGCGCTTCGGGAAACAGGCCCGGCACGTCCTCCGAGCGGATCTGCTTCACATAGGCGATATGGCCTTCGCCGAGGGTTGCCAGCGTCTCCGGGGAGACGGCCTTGGCTTCGTATTCGAACGCAACGTGACCTTCACTCATGGTCTCGACTCCTCTGGAACACTAAGCGGTCGAGTCCGCTACTCGTTCCATTATTCGTGCTCATTGATAGCGATTGTCTTAACGATCCTCTCCGGTTCAGGCCGGGCCAGGTCGATCGACAACAACCCGTTCTTCAGATCCGCACCCAGCACCAGCATCCCCTCCGCCAGCACGAAGGTGCGCTGGAAGTGGCGCGCGGCAATGCCGCGATGGATGTATTGCCGGGTCTTGTCGTCCTGCTGACGCCCGCGGATCACGAGCTGGTTTTCCTCAATGGTTACATCGAGTTGGTCACGTGTAAATCCGGCGACCGCCAGCGTGATGCGTAAGCGCTCGGGCTGGCCGTCCGATCGGTCGCACCTCTCGATGTTGTAGGGAGGGTAGCCGTCGGCGCCTTTGACGACGCGATCGAGCACGCGCTCAATCTCGTCGAAGCCCAGAAGGAACGGACTGGATAACGTGGGAACACGAGACATAGTTTACAAAGTCCTCTCGAAGCGACTTTGGTGTTTCGGGGCCCGATCAAGGCACCCCTTGCTCAGCAATATGGGCATATCCCCTTGTGTGTTCAAGGACGTAGCCGGGAGGCTGTGGATGGCCCATGGCGGCGTATCCAGTCCATTTGCCGCTGCGAATGTGTCAGCGATGTCTCCGAACGCTTCGTCAGGAATCGGCGCCGGCACGACGATTTTCGAGACGGATTTTCCCAACGAAAACAGAGCCCCTTCTACTGTGCATGGGGTTGTTTTCGCACTTTTGGGTCGGCGGGCCTCGGAACGCTCAGGCCTCTAGCCGCTTCCGTCCATCGCCGCTGAACAGATGCAGCTTCTGGCGAACCGCGGCAACGCGGATCCTTGCGCCGATGGCGGGGGCTTCGGTTCCGGGAATGCGGACGATGATCTCGCCGGGCGGCAGCTCGCCGGGGGTGGCGGCGACGTGCTGCTCTTCCTGCTCGCGCGAGCCGTAGACGAAGGTTTCGGCGCCGACGCGCTCGATCGCTTCCACGGTGAGCGGCAGGGCGACGCCGCCGGCCGGGGTCTGGTCGGTAATGACGAAGTCTTCCGGGCGGATGCCGAGGATGCCGGCATCGGCAGCCGCGCTGCCGGCGAGCTGCGAGCGGATCTCCTCGGGCCGCGTCGACATCAGATTCATCGGCGGAGCGCCGATGAAGGAGGCGACGAAGGTGGTCGCCGGCTTCTCGTAGATGGCGAGGGGATTGCCGACCTGCTCGACCTGGCCGCCGTTCATCACGACGAGGATGTCGGCAAGCGTCATGGCCTCCAACTGGTCGTGGGTGACGTAGATCGACGTGGTGTTGAGCCGGCGCTGCAGTTTGCGGATCTCGACCCGCATCGCGATGCGGAGTTTCGCGTCGAGGTTCGACAACGGCTCGTCGAACAGGAACACCTTCGGCTGGCGCACGATGGCACGGCCCATGGCGACGCGCTGACGCTGGCCGCCGGAGAGCTGACGCGGCTTGCGCTCCAGCATCGGCGACAGCTCGAGCACGCGTGCGGCTTCCTCGACGCGGGTCTTGATCTCGGCCTCCGCCATGCCGCGGTTGCGCAGGCCGTAGGCCATGTTGTTGTAGACGCTCATATGCGGATAGAGCGCGTAGTTCTGGAACACCATCGCGATGTCGCGATCGGCGGGCTCGACCTGGTTGACGACACGGCCGCCGATGTCGATCTCGCCGCCGGTGACAGTCTCGAGGCCGGCGACCATGCGCAGCAATGTGGACTTGCCGCAGCCGGAGGGACCGACCAGCACGCAAAACTGTCCGTCGCCGACATCGACGTTGACGCCCTTGATGGCCTCGAAGCCGCCGGGATAGGTCTTGCGGACGTTGCGCAGGGTGACGTTAGCCATGAAAACTCGCTTGTTACTTTTCCGTCTCGACCAGACCGCGCACGAACAATTTCTGCATCACGACGACGACGAAGACCGGCGGCAGCATGGCCAGCACGGCGGTTGCCATCACGATCGGCCATTCGGTCAGCGCGTCGGTGGTGGTGATCATCTTGCGGATGCCGACCTGGATGGTCTGCATGTCGTCGCGGGTGGTGATGAGCAGCGGCCAGAGATACTGGTTCCAGCCGAGGATGAACAGGATCACGAACAGCGCCGCCATGTTGGTGCGCGACAGCGGCAGCAGCGTGTCCCAGAAGAAGCGCAAGGGGCCGGCGCCGTCGATGCGCGAGGCCTCCAGCAGCTCGTCCGGCACGGTCATGAAGAACTGGCGGAACAGTAGCGTCGCGGTGGCCGAGGCGATCAGCGGCAGCGCGAGGCCCGCATAGCTGTCGAGCATGTGCAGATCGGCGACGATCTTGTAGGTCGGATAGATGCGGACCTCGACCGGCAGCATCAGGGTGATGAAGATGAGCCAGAAGATCGGCATGCGGAACGGAAAGCGGAAATACACGATCGCATAGGCCGAGATGATCGAGATCGCGATCTTGCCGACCGCGATCAGCAGCGCCATTACCAGCGAGTTCAGCATCATGTTGCCGACCGGCTCGCGGGTCGAGCCGCTCGTGCCGACGAAGATGGTCTGGTAGTAGGTCTCAAAGAAATGACCGCCGGGCAGCAGGGACATCTGCCCGTTCGCGATCAGCGCGTTGTCCTGGGTCGAGGCGACGATCGCGATGTAGACCGGGAAGGCCACGATCGCGATCCCGATCCAGAGGATGAAATGGGCGACGTAGCGCCGGATGCCCTCGTCCTCGACCATCAGTAGGTCACCTTGCGTTCGACGAAGCGGAACTGAATTCCCGTGAGCACGATGACCATGATCATCAGGACCACCGATTGCGCAGCAGAGCTGCCGAGATTGCCGCCGAGCAGGCCGTCGGAATAGACCTTGTAGACCAGCGTCTCCGTCGACTTGCCGGGACCGCCGCGGGTCATGGTGTCGATGATGCCGAAGGTGTCGAAGAAGGCGTAGACGATGTTGACGACCAGGAGAAAGAAGATCGTCGGCGACAGCAGCGGGAAGGTCACGGTCCAGAACCGCCGCATCGGGCGCGCGCCGTCGATCGCGGCGGCTTCGAGCACGCTTTTCGGGATCGCCTGCAGGCCTGCGAGGAAGAACAGGAAATTGTAGGAGATCTGCTTCCAGGCGGCGGCGAGGATGATCAGCGACGCGGCCTGGTCGCCGTCGAGCAGCGGGTTCCAGTCGATCCCGGCGGCGCGCAGATAGCGCGAGATCACACCGAGCGAGGGATGCAGCATGAAGATCCAGAGGACGCCGACGACCGGCGGCGCGACCGCATAGGGCCAGATCAGCAGCGTGCGGTAGAGCGTCGAGCCGCGCAGCGGCTTGTCCGCCATCACCGCGAGCAGCAGCGCAAAGGACAGCGACGAGACCGCGATGGCGAACGAGAAGAAGAAGGTGCGGAGGATCGATTCGAAATAGGCGGGATCCCTGAACAGCTCGACGTAATTGTCGAACCAGACGAAGCTGGTCGACAGACCGAAGGCGTCCTGGAGCAGGAAGGACTGGATCACGGCCTGCAGGGCCGGCCAGTAGAAGAAAATCAGGACGATCGCGAGCTGCGGCGCAACCAGCGCGTAAGGCAACAGCTTCGATTGGAAAATGGCTTGCTTTTGCATGATGCCCGCAGGAGCGGCAGGCCGGCTTGGCCGGCCTGCCGTCCGTCGCCTTACTTCACGGCGGTCTTTTCGAACTGACGCAGCATGGTGTTGCCGCGTTCGACTGCGGCATCGAGCGCCTGCTTGGCGGTCTTCTTGCCGGCGAGCGCCTGCTCGATTTCTTCCGCCCAGACGTCACGCAGCTGGACCATGTTGCCAAGGCGCAGGCCGCGCGAATTCTCGGTCGGCTCCTTGTTGGTCAGCTCGAGCAGCGGGGTCTCGAGATAGGGCTGGTCCTTGTAGAAGCCCTCGGCCTTGGCCTTCTCATAGGCCGCCTTGGTGATCGGCAGATAGCCGGATGACTTGTGGATGTAGACCTGGCGATCGGTATCGGAGAGGAAGGTCAGGAACTTCGCGACGCCCTTGTATTCCGCGGCTGACTTGCCGCCCATGATCCAGAGCGAGGCGCCGCCGATGATCGAGTTCTGCGGTGCGCCCTTGACATCAGGATAATACGGCATCGGCACTGCGGTGAAGTTGAACTTGGCCTGCGCCTTGACGTTGCCGAAGAACGCCGAGGAGGTCAGGTAGAGCGGGCATTCGCCCGAGGTGAAGCGGCCTTCGCCGGTGTTGGTGCGGCCGGCATAGTCGTAGGTCTTGTCCTTCTGGAGCTCGACCAGCTTCTCGAGATGCTTGACCTGGAGCGGGCCGTTGAACTCGAGCACGGTGTCGAAACCGTCGAGGCCGTTGGCCTTGGTCGAGAGCGGCACGTTATGCCAGGCCGAGAGCTGCTCGAGATTGACCCAGGTCACCCACGAGTTGGAGAAGCCGCACGTCGCATGACCGTTGTCATGGAGCTTCTTGGCCGCGGTGAACATTTCGGGCCAGGTCTTGGGGATCTCGACATTGGCCTTCTTCAGCTCATCCAGATTGACCCACATGACGGTCGACGACGAGTTGAAGGGGAACGACAGCATCTCGCCCTTCGAGGTCGAGTAATAGCCGGTGATCGCGGGCAGGTAGGCTTTCGGATCGAACTTCTCGCCGGTTTCGGCCATCAGCTTGTAGACGGGCTTCACGGCGCCGGTCGCGGCCATCATGGTCGCGGTGCCGACTTCGAACACCTGCATGATGTGCGGGGCGTTGCCGGCGCGGAACGCGGCGATGCCCGCATTCATTGTGTCGGCGTAGTTGCCCTTGTAGGTCGGAATCACCTTGTAGTCGGTCTGCGCCGCGTTGAAGTCGTTGGCGAGCTTGACGATGACGTCGTTGTTGGCGCCGGTCATCGCGTGCCACCACTGGATTTCCGTCACGGCCAGCGCCGGTGATGCGCCGAGACCAACCGTGAGTGCCACAGCAGCAGCCGTGCCAAAATGTCGAAGAGCCATCAAGAAAACCTCCCTTGCCCGTCACTAAAGAAGCGCTTGCGCTAGCAGCGCCATATGACGTTCACATGACTGTGTAAGCGGGAGAAACGAAAGCAGCAAGCGCTGCTAAATGGGAAGTCGTCAAATAGGCGAAGACGAAACGGGACAGCCTCCTCCGTTCGCGGTGCACTATCGTGCCCGCGCCGCAGTGCGGCATCATTCGTTGGATGGAGGCGGTGGCCCCCTAAAGCCCGATGAGCTTTGGACGATTCGTCATCGCGCTTTAGGTCGTTGTTTGCGCATGATCTTTCCGGAGAACCGCTTCGCACTTTTCCGGATCATGCTTTAGCGCTTGCGCTCGGGGCCACAGACCGTGCCCTTTTCGACCATCGCGTCGATCTCGGCCTTGGAATAGCCGAACTCGCCGAGGACCTCCGCCGAGTGCTGGCTGAATTTCGGCGGCAGCCGGCGCAGGCTCGGCTTGCTGCGGTCGAGCCGGATCGGTGACGCCACGCCCTTGTACCAGTCCTTTTCGATAATATCGCCGCGCGCGATCGTATGCGGGTTCTGCAAGGCCTGGTCGATCTTCTGCACCGGCCCTGCAGGCAGGCCTGCGGCCAGCAGGCGATTGCACAGCGGCTCGGCTTCATGCTGGCTGAACACGGCGGCGAGCTCGGCGCGCAGCGCCTCGCGGTTGGCGATGCGGTCCTTGTTGCGGGCAAAGCGCGGGTCGGTGCCGAGCTCGGGCTTGCCGATCTCCTTGGCGAGCTTACGGAAGGTGCCGTCATTGCCGACACCGATGAAGATGTTGTCGGTCTTGGTCGGGAAGATCGCGTAAGGTACGAGGTTGGGGTGCTCGTTGCCGGTGAGCGAAGGCGGCTTGCCATGCATGAAATAGTTCGCAGTGTGCGGATGCATGATGGCAAGGCCTGTCTCGTACAGCGTCGTCTCCAGGAACTGGCCCTTGCCGGAACGCTGCCGCTCGGACAGCGCCATCAGGATGCCGATCGCCGCGTAAAGTCCGGTGGTGATGTCGACCAGGGGCACGCCGATCCGCATCGGCCCGCTCTCGGGCGAGCCGGTCGCCGCGATCATGCCGGTCATGGCCTGGATGATGGCGTCGTAGCCGGGATTGCCGCCGCGCGGGCCGTCGGCGCCGAAGCCGCAGATCCGGCAATGCACGAGGCGCGGGAATTTCTGGCTGAGCACATCGTTGCCGATACCCCATTTCTCCAGCGTGCCCGGCTTGAAGTTCTCGATCAGGACGTCGGCGGTCTCCAGCATCTTCAGCAGCACGATTCGGCCGCCTTCGGAGGCGAGGTCGAGGCCGATCGAGCGCTTGTTGCGGTTGATGCCGATGAAATAGGCCGCGTCTTCCTCGTGGAAGGGAGGGCCCCATTCGCGCACCTCGTCGCCGGCGGGCGGCTCGACCTTGATCACGTCGGCGCCGTGGTCGGCGAGAATCTGGGTGCAGTAGGGACCGCCGAGCACGCGCGTGAGATCGATGACGCGGAGCCCGCTCATGGCACCTGTGGCGGCTTCAGAACTCATGCCTTCGCTTCCCCTGTGTCGACGTTTGGTCACAGGCCTAGCGAGGTTTTTTTGCGCCAGCAATGGCTTGCTGCGTAGGGCCGCATGCGCTGCCGCTGCGCAATCCCGCGATGTGGGAAATCAACGGAAACGGCCGGCCCGAGGGGGATCCCGGGCCAGCCAATCCGCCGTTCGGTCAGACGACCGTCAGGCGAACGTCGACATTGCCGCGCGTGGCGTTGGAGTAGGGGCACACCTGGTGCGCCTTGGCGACCAGCGCTTCGGCCTCGGCCCGGGCGAGGCCCGGCAGCGAGACCGCGAGATCGATATCGAGGCCGAAGCCGCCCTCGGAGCGGGGGCCGATGCCGACCGTCGAGGTGACGGAAGCGTCGGCGGGAACCTTGGGGCCGCCCTGCGAGGCCACGAACTTCATCGCGCCGATGAAACAGGCGGCGTAGCCGGCCGCAAACAGCTGTTCGGGATTGTTGCCGGCGCCGCCGCCACCGCCGAGCTCCTTCGGCGTGGTGAGCTTGACGTCGAGCGCGCCGTCGAGGGTTGCAGCATGGCCGTCGCGGCCGCCGGTGGCCTTGGCGCTGGTCTTGTAGAGGACGTTCACGGACATTGTCGTCTCCCTTGGGTTTCGATGGGGTGCGATCTCTATCGCAGACAATTAGATTGTGCACAATTGAAATTCCGGGGTCTCACATTTAATTGTTCGCAATTGAATGTGCCGGCGCGCGGCGCCACAATGAGACAAGTCCTTTAGAGATTCCCCATGCCTCGAAAATCATCGGCAGCGGACGCGCCGCTGCGGCTCGACAACCAGATCTGCTTTGCGGTCTATTCTGCCGCGCACGCCTTCAACCGCGTGTACAAGCCGCTGCTCGACCGGCTCGGCCTGACCTATCCGCAATATCTGGTGATGCTGGTGCTGTGGGAGCGCGACGACGTCCCGGTCAAGGACATCGGCGAGCGGCTGTTCCTGGACTCGGGCACGCTGACGCCGCTGCTCAAGCGGCTGGAGGCGGCCCATCTCGTCAAGCGCACCCGCTCCAGCGAGGACGAGCGCCAGGTCCTGATCGCGCTGACGGCGCAGGGTCATGCCCTGAAGGAGAAAGCGCGCGCCGTGCCGCAATCGATCCTGGCGGCGTCGGACTGCTCGGTGTCGGAGCTGGTCGCGATGAAGGACGAGATCGTCGCGCTGAGGGATCGGTTGAATGCGGTGATCGGGGAGTAGGGGGCGGCGGTTAGAGGCGTTTCTTGGCGAACGCACGGCCGGACGCCGACTTCAGATATCTCTCGAATGCGAGGGCCTGCTTCTCGTTGCTGAACGCAACATAAGTCTTGAGACGCCAAGGCCCGTATTTCGAGGTGTGGGGAACTTCGCCGGCGTTGTGCTTTGTCAGCCGAGCGCGCAGGTCGTCGGTGATCCCAACATAGAAGTGGAGGGAATCAAGGCTTTCCAGGATGTAGACGTACTTCACGGCGCACTCCCCGGTTGCTGAGAGGAGTTTACACTCGCTTGGGATTTGATGAAGCCCGGCTTCGCCCTATGGGCTACGCCGCGGCAGCCTTCGCTCACTTCGCTACGAGGGACTGTCCCAGGCTTGCCGAGCCGTAGCTCGCGAAGCGAGCGAAGGCTGGTGGAGCCAGGCGGGATCGAACCGCCGACCTCTTGCATGCCATGCAAGCGCTCTCCCAGCTGAGCTATGGCCCCTTAGTCCTTAACCGGGGTGAACCTGGTTGATCACCCCTGGACCGGCGAGCCTTCCGACTCGCGCGGTGCACCCTTTTTCACAGATCTGGGCTGATCTCAAGTCTCTTCATCACCTCCGACATCACCAATGATGTCGGTCACGTCCTCATCGCCCTCTTCTTCGTCGGCAATGAAGGTCGAATCATCGTCATCGTCGTCGTCGAGGGTCTCGTCGACCTCGATATCGTCCTCGGACTCGGGCACCACGGCCTTGACCTTGCCGGTGTTCTCCTCGGCATCGGCCTCCTCGAGCGAGACCATCTCTTCGGCCTCGGCCGGCTCCGGCGTGGTGTCCTGGGCCATGCTGCGGGCCTCGGCGCCGCGGGAGGCGCGCGCAGGCGCCACGGGGGCGATCGGCACCACCTCGCCGGTATAGGGCGAGATCACCGGATTCTTGTTGAGGTCATAGAACTTCTTGCCCGTGGTCGGGCAAATACGTTTGGTTCCGAGTTCGGACTTGGCCACGGCAGGAATCCTGGGAATGTCTGAAAAGCGGTGCTTCACTTGGCTAGTTGGCGGCCCGCTGTCAATAGCGCATTACGGGAGAACGACATGCCCGTGACGGGGCCCGGACCTTGTGGTACCTGCCGCCCAGCCCCTTGTGGGCGTATCCAAGGACACAATCGTGACCCATTCCGACCAAACCAGGCCGCTCCAGTCGCGCGCCAGCGGTCCCCTGACCGGGAAAGTACGGGTCCCCGGGGACAAGTCGATCTCCCACCGTGCCCTGATCCTGGGCGCGCTCGCGGTCGGCGAAACCAGGATTTCGGGCCTGCTCGAGGGCGAGGACGTCCTCAATACCGCCAAATCCATGCAGGCGCTGGGTGCCAGGGTCGAGCGCACCGGCGATTTCGCTTGGAAAGTCAACGGGGTAGGCGTTGCAGGCTTCGCCCCACCCAAGGCGCCGCTGGATTTCGGCAACTCCGGCACCGGCTGCCGGCTGGTGATGGGCGCCGTCGCCGGCTGCCCGATCTCGGCGGTTTTCGACGGTGATGCCTCGCTGCGCAGCCGCCCCATGCGCCGGATCCTCGATCCCCTGGAAAAGATGGGCGCGAAGGTCATTGCCGGGGGTGAGGGCGGCCGCCTGCCGCTGACGCTTCAGGGCGCGCGCGATCCGCTGCCGATCACCTACACGACCCCGGTCGCCTCGGCCCAGATCAAGTCGGCCGTGCTGCTGGCGGGCCTTGCCGCGCCGGGCACCACGACCGTGATCGAGACCGAAGCCAGCCGCGACCATACCGAATTGATGCTGAAGCACTTTGGCGCCGACATTGCCTCGGCGCGCGAGGGCGTGCATGGCCGCCGCATCACGCTGAAGGGCCAGCCAGAGCTTCATGGCGCGACCGTCGTGGTGCCCGCTGATCCCTCCTCGGCGGCGTTCCCGATGGTCGCAGCGCTGATCGTCGAGGGCTCCGACGTCGTCCTGTCCGACGTCATGACCAATCCGCTGCGCACCGGCCTGTTCACCACGCTGCGCGAAATGGGCGCCTCGATCGAGGAAAGCGAAGTGCGGGGCGATGCCGGTGAGCCCATGGCGCGCTTGCGTGTGCGCGCCTCGAAGCTGCGTGGCGTCGAGGTGCCGCCGGAGCGTGCGCCCTCGATGATCGACGAATATCTGGTGTTGGCCGTGGCGGCCTCCTTCGCCGAGGGCACCACCATCATGCGCGGCCTGCACGAGCTGCGCGTCAAGGAATCCGATCGCCTGGAAGCCACCGCCGCCATGCTGCGCGTCAACGGCGTCAAGGTCGAGATTTCCGGCGACGATCTGATCGTCGAGGGCCGCGGTCACGTTCCCGGCGGCGGCACTGTCGCCACCCACATGGATCATCGCATCGCGATGTCCGCGCTGGTGATGGGCTGCGCCGCCGACCAGCCGGTGGCCGTCGACGACACCGCCTTCATTGCCACCAGCTTCCCGGACTTCATTCCGATGATGCGTTCGCTAGGGGCCGAGTTTTCATGAGGCCGCGACCGTGAGCAGAGCCCTCGACCGGCATACCTTGCTGTGAGGAGGTTGGGATGCGCCCAAAAACCCTTGCTGAGGCCGTCGATTTCATACGCGCAGGTGCGCCGCAGGATACCACTCTGGCCAAGTTCATAGACACGTTCGATCTGGCCGGGACGAGCCTCGCTCAATACGAGACGATCGAGGACGAACCGGCGTTGACGCAGAACGAACGGCTCGACGCCTTGGTTGGTGCGATCGCCGAATATCTGGCTAAACAACGTCGTCTTGGCCGGGTGCCGGCCTGGGTCTGCGATCCGGCCCGACGCCTTGCCGAGCCATGGTTCACTGCATCGTCCCCCTCCGATGCCATGCGCGAATATCTCACCTTTGCGAGTCCTGCGGAGTTCGCGTCTCGCAATATCTTTACCGAAGAACGGCCATTACGGCGTGCGCGTGGGCCGCAGACAGCCAAGGTTTGAGTGACATGATCATCGCCATCGACGGGCCCGCGGCCTCGGGCAAGGGGACGCTCGGCAAGCGTCTTGCGCACCATTACGGCTATCGTCATCTCGATACCGGCGTGATCTACCGCGCGGTCGCCTATGCCCTGATGCAATCAGGTCATGATCTCCGCGACGAGGCGGCGGCGGTTGCGGCGGCGCTGGAGCTCGATCCCGAAAAGTTCGGCAATCCCGCGCTGAAGACCCAGTTGGCCGGCGAAGGTGCCTCGATCGTCTCGGCGATCCCGAGGGTCCGCGAGGTCCTGCTCAATTTCCAGCGGCAATTCGCCGCCGATCCCCCCGGGGCGGTGCTGGACGGCCGGGATATTGGAACTGTGATCTGCCCGGACGCCGACGTGAAGATTTTCGTCGTCGCCGATCCCAAGGTCCGTGCCCGCCGCCGCACCATGGAGGCCAAGGCGAGGGGCGAGGAGGCCGACGAGGCGGCCGTGCTCGCCGACATCATCCAGCGCGACGAACGCGACAAGAACCGGCCGATTGCGCCTTTAAAACCGGCCCCGGATGCTTACTTGCTAGATAACTCCCAACTGGATATAGAAGGCGGCGTCCGGGCCGCCATCGACATTATCGAGGCCGTCCGAGCGGGCCGTCCGCGGGGTTAAGCCGCAGACGTCATTGGAGGAAGCGCCCGCTCCCGCTCTTTGAGGTCGATACATCAGGTCCCTGCTTGGGACTGATGCGATCCAGGCTCCGGACACAAGATTTCCACGTATCGAACGTGCGGGCCCTGCCGGCCCGCTTCCGCTGTTTCGGCGCCAGCCGAAGCCGCGAGCGGTCGCTCGAAGGTCTTGCGGACCTTCCGACACTGCGCGTGCGATGCGCCCATGAACCCAACGGCCGGCAAGACATCCGCAACTGGAGAACAAATGGCTTCGACTTCTGCTGATACCTATAGCCCGTCGCGCGACGATTTCGCCGCGATGCTCGACGAGTCCTTCGCAGGCGGCAACCTGCAGGAGAGCTCCGTCGTCAAGGGCAAGGTGGTTGCAATTGAAAAGGACATGGCCGTCATCGACGTCGGCCTGAAGACCGAGGGCCGCGTCGCCCTGCGCGAGTTTTCCGGCCCCGGCCGTGACAGTGAACTGAAGGTCGGCGACGAGGTCGAAGTGTTCCTCGATCGCATCGAGAACGCCCTCGGCGAAGCCGTGCTGTCGCGCGACAAGGCGCGCCGCGAGGAGAGCTGGGGCAAGCTCGAGAAGGCCTTCCAGAACAACGAGAAGGTCAACGGCGTCATCTTCAACCAGGTCAAGGGCGGCTTCACCGTCGACCTCGACGGTGCCGTGGCCTTCCTGCCGCGCTCGCAGGTCGACATCCGTCCGATCCGCGACGTTGCGCCGCTGATGAACAACTCGCAGCCGTTCCAGATCCTCAAGATGGACCGCCGCCGCGGCAATATCGTGGTGTCGCGCCGCACGGTTCTCGAAGAGACCCGCGCCGAGCAGCGCCAGGAGCTGGTGCAGAACCTCGAAGAGGGTCAGGTCATCGACGGCGTGGTCAAGAACATCACCGATTACGGTGCGTTCGTTGATCTCGGCGGCATCGACGGTCTGCTGCATGTCACCGACATCGCGTGGCGCCGCGTCAACCACCCGACCGAGGTGCTCTCGATCGGCCAGACCGTGAAGGTCAAGATCATCAAGATCAACCACGAGACGCACCGCATCTCGCTGGGCATGAAGCAGCTGCTGGACGATCCGTGGCAGGGCATCGAAGCCAAGTACCCGCTGGGTGCCCGCTTCACCGGCCGCGTCACCAACATCACCGACTACGGTGCGTTCGTCGAGCTCGAGCCGGGCATCGAAGGCCTGATCCACGTCTCCGAGATGTCGTGGACCAAGAAGAACATGCACCCCGGCAAGATCGTGTCGACCTCGCAGGAAGTCGATGTGCAGGTGCTGGAAGTCGATTCCGTCAAGCGCCGCATCTCGCTCGGCCTCAAGCAGACCATGCGCAACCCCTGGGAGGTCTTCGTCGAAGGTCACCCGACCGGTTCGGTGGTCGAGGGCGAAGTCAAGAACAAGACCGAGTTCGGTCTGTTCCTGGGCCTCGAGGGCGACGTCGACGGCATGGTCCATCTCTCCGACCTCGACTGGAAGCTTCCGGGCGAGCAGGTGATCGACAACTACAAGAAGGGCGACATGGTGAAGGCCGTGGTGCTCGATGTGGACGTCGAGAAGGAGCGCATCTCGCTCGGCATCAAGCAGCTCGAAGGCGACCCCTTCGCCGAGCCGGGCGATGTCAAGAAGGGCGCGGTCGTGACCTGCGAAGTGCTCGAAGTGAAGGAGAGCGGTATCGAGGTGAAGATCACCGGGACCGACTTCTCGACCTTCATCAAGCGCTCCGAGCTCGCCCGTGACCGCAACGACCAGCGCGCCGAACGCTTCGCCGTCGGTGAGAAGGTCGATGCCCGCGTGATCCAGTTCGACAAGAAGGCCCGCAAGGTCCAGGTGTCGATCAAGGCGCTCGAAGTCGCCGAAGAAAAGGAAGCCATCGCGCAGTACGGCTCCTCCGATTCGGGTGCGACCCTCGGCGACATCCTGGGCACCGCGCTCAAGAACCGCGACAGCAAGTAAGCGAAACGCTGTTTCGCTGCATCGAAGCCCCGGCGCGAGCCGGGGCTTTTTTGTTGCCGTCTCTACAAGCTCCGCCGTCGCCCCGGACAAGCGCAGCTCCTGACAATGCGCCGCATTGTCGGGAGCGGAGCGAAGATCCGGGGTCCATACCCACAGGACGTGGTTTGGCGAAGATTCTGAGTGGGCGTCTTGCGTCACATTGCGCCCTGGGGTTATGGGTCCCCGCGTTCGCGGGGACGACGAGTGAGTTTGGGGTCTCGCGCCCGGCTCTCACGCGCGCCCAAGCCTTGTTTTCTTCAAATTGCGCCGCAATTGATGTATCCAGATAAGCCGTTGGTCACGCCGTGACGGCACAACGCGTCCTGCCTTACATTTGGAGATATTCCGATGTCGCTCGATTCGGACATCATCGTCGATCGCCGCCGGATCCGTCGCAAGCTGACGTTCTGGCGCGTCATGGCTGCGCTGATCTTGATCGCGGCGATTGCAGGCTTTGCGCTGATCGCGACGCCCGGCGCGCGCGGCACTTTCGCATCCGCCGGCTCGATCGCGCGGGTTCATATCGAGGGGTTGATCCGCAGCGATTCCGATCGCACGCAGGCGCTGGAGCGGCTGGAGAACTCGCAGGCCGCCGCAGTCATCGTCCACATCAACTCGCCGGGCGGCACCACCGCCGGCTCCGAGCAGCTCTACGACTCGCTCGTCCGGCTGAAAGCGAAGAAGCCGCTCGTCGTGGTGGTCGAGGGTCTGGCTGCCTCCGGCGGCTACATCACCGCGATTGCCAGCGACCACATCATCGCCCAGCAGAGCTCGCTGGTCGGCTCGATCGGCGTGCTGTTCCAATACCCCAACGTCTCCGAGCTGCTGAAGACCGTCGGCGTCAAGGTCGAGGAGGTGAAGTCGTCGCCGCTGAAGGCCGCGCCCAACGGTTTTGAGCCCACCAGTCCCGAAGCAAGGGCCGCCCTCGATGCGCTGGTGAAGGACTCCTTCGCCTGGTTCAAAGGCCTGGTGAAGGATCGGCGTGGCATGGATGACACGCAGCTCGAAAAAGTTGCCGACGGCCGTGTCTTCACCGGACGCCAGGCGATCGATCTCAAGCTGATCGATCAGCTCGGCGACGAGAAGACGGCAGTGACCTGGCTGGTCGAGCAGAAGGGCGTCAAGAAGGGTCTTTCCGTGCGCGACTACAAGCTCCAGCCGCGGTTTGGCGATCTGCCGTTCCTCAAGACGGCCGCTGCCGTCACGCTGGAAGCGCTTGGTTTAGGCTCGATTGCGCGTCAAATCGGGCAAACCGGCGTCGCGCAGGCCGTCGATCGGCTCGGAATGGATGGAATGCTGGCGCTGTGGCAGCCGGCTGCCTCAAACTGACCGGAAACGGGCGAGTTCCAGAGGTTTTTCCCGTCTGGCGCGTGCCGGCGCAGCCCGCTTTTTCGGCATTTGTCACGTATTTTCACGACGCTCAACCTTGATTTAGCGTCTTGACAGATCACGGTATTTTCACGGAAATGGTCATCCGCACGCTCCCGGGTCCTATCTCTCGATGATCAAATCCGAACTTGTTCAGCGTATCGCCGAGCACAACCCGCATCTGTACCAGCGGGATGTCGAGAACATTGTGAATGCGATTCTCGAAGAGATCGTAGCGGCTCTCGCGCGCGGTGATCGCGTCGAGTTGCGCGGCTTCGGTGCCTTCTCGGTCAAGCATCGCCCTGCACGCGCCGGGCGTAATCCGCGCACCGGCGCCCATGTGCCTGTCGATCAGAAGAGCGTTCCGTTCTTCAAGACCGGCAAGGAAATGCGCGAACGGCTGAACCGCGACCATCCGGATCCCGGTGCGCCCGACTAAGGCTGTCGTCCTTGGGGGGTAACCGAAACGGCCGCATGATGCGGCCGCCAGCTTGATTCAAGACGAGCGATCGCGATGCGAAAGTTCCTGACCGCGCTGATCGTGATTCCGCTGGGCCTGATCCTGGTGGCGTTTGCCGTCGCCAACCGGCATTTTGTCACGGTCTCGTTCGATCCCTTCATTTCGAACGACCCGTCATTGGAGATCACGCTACCTCTGTTTCTGCTGCTGATCCTCGTGGCTGTGCTGGGTGTCGTGGCCGGTGGCTGTGCCGTCTGGTTCGGCCAGCGGCATTGGCGGCGCGCCGCGCGCCGGCATGAGGCCGAAGCACGGGCTGCAAGGGGCGAACTGGCCGATTTGCGGGCCCAGGCGGCCGCGGCAAGGCCCGAGCCCCAGCGCCTTCCCGTTCCCTCCGGGGTCGGGCTTTACGGGCCTGTCGGGCGAGACAAGCAGCGCGCGACGTTGTAGAAGCGGCCCCGACCGAAAACCCTGTTTTCCGGCCGCGGCTTGCGGCCTCCATTTGCTTTGAGACCATGTCCCTGCTCATCAAAATCTGCGGCCTGTCCACGCGAGAGACGCTTGAAGTAGCGCTCGACGCCGGCGCCGACATGGTGGGGTTCGTGTTCTTTCCGCCCTCGCCGCGCCACCTGTCCCTGGAGCTCGGGCGTGAGCTCGGCCGCCAGGTGAAAGGCCGCGCGCTCAAGGTGGCGCTCAGCGTCGACGCCGACGATGCGACGCTCGACAACATCATGGATGCGCTCTCGCCTGATATCTTCCAGCTTCACGGCAAGGAAAGCGTCGCACGGCTGCGCGACATCAAGCAGCGGTTCGGCCGCCCGGTGATGAAGGCGGTCCCGGTCGCGACATCAGCCGATCTCGCCGTGCTGCCGGGCTATGCCGCGGTCGCCGATCGCATCCTGTTCGATGCGCGCGCGCCGAAGGATGCGACGCGGCCCGGCGGCTTGGGGGAGCCGTTTGACTGGCACCTGCTCGAAAATCTTGATCTGAAGCTGCCCTACATGGTCTCGGGCGGGCTGCACGCCGATAACCTGGCCGAAGCGCTTCGCGTCACCCGCGCCGGCGGCGTCGACGTGTCCTCCGGCGTCGAGAGCGCCCCCGGCGTCAAGGATCCTGAAATGATCAAGGCCTTCATCCGCGCCGCGCGCGCTACCCAAGAGTTGAGCGTCAGAGAGTTGAGCGTCCGATGACCATCGCCAAGCCAAATTCCTACCGCAGCGGCCCCGACGAGCGCGGCCATTTCGGCATTTTCGGCGGACGCTTCGTCGCAGAAACGCTGATGCCGCTGATCCTCGATCTGGAGAAGGCCTACACCGCGGCCAAGGCCGATCCGTCCTTCCAGGGCGAGATGAACGGCTATCTCAAGAACTATGTCGGCCGGCCCTCGCCGCTCTATTTCGCCGAACGCCTCACCGAGCATCTCGGCGGCGCGAAAATTTACCTGAAGCGCGAAGAGCTCAACCACACCGGTTCGCACAAGGTGAACAACGTGCTCGGCCAGATCATGCTGGCGCGGCGCATGGGCAAGAAGCGCATCATCGCCGAGACCGGCGCCGGCCAGCACGGCGTCGCCACCGCGACGCTGTGCGCGCGCTTTGGCCTCGAATGCGTGGTCTATATGGGCGCCGTCGACGTCGAGCGGCAGCAGCCCAACGTCATCCGCATGGAGATGCTGGGCGCGACGGTGGTCCCGGTGCAGTCCGGCACGCGCACGCTGAAGGACGCCATGAACGAGGCGCTGCGCGATTGGGTCACCAACGTGCACAACACGTTCTATTGCATCGGCACGGTCGCGGGCCCGCATCCCTATCCGACGCTGGTGCGCGACTTCCAGTCGATCATCGGCAACGAGACCAAGACGCAGATGCAGGAGGTCGAAGGACGCCTGCCGGATTCGCTGGTCGCCTGCATCGGCGGCGGCTCGAATGCGATGGGCCTGTTCCATCCGTTCCTCGACGATCCCTCCGTCGAGATCTTCGGCGTCGAAGCCGCGGGCCATGGTCTGACGCAGCTCCATGCGGCCTCGATCGCGGGCGGTCGTCCCGGCGTGCTGCACGGCAACCGCACCTATCTGCTGATGGATGCCGACGGCCAGATCCAGGACGCGCATTCGATCTCGGCCGGCCTCGACTATCCCGGCATCGGCCCCGAGCATTCCTGGCTGCACGAGGTTGGCCGCGTCAACTATCTCTCCGCGACCGACGACGAGGCGCTCGCCGCGTTCCAGCTGCTGTCGAAGCTCGAAGGCATCATTCCGGCGCTCGAGCCGGCGCACGCCATCGCCAAGGTGATGGAGCTCGCGCCGAAGCGGCCGAAAGACCACCTGATGGTCGTCAACCTCTCCGGCCGCGGCGACAAGGACGTCCCGCAGGTCGGCGACATCCTGAGGGGCAAGAAGTGACCACGCGTATCGACACCCGTTTCGCCGAACTGAAGAAGCAGGGCCGCGCGGCCTTCGTGACCTATGTGATGGCCGGCGATCCCGATCTCACGACGTCGCTCGATATCGTCAAGGCGCTGCCCAAGGCAGGCGCCGACGTCATCGAGCTCGGCATTCCCTTCACCGATCCGATGGCGGATGGTCCCTCGATTCAGGCTGCAGGTCTGCGCGCGCTCAAGGCCGGCATGACCTTGAGGAAGACGCTGGAGCTGGTGCGCGACTTCCGCAAGGCCGACAGCGTCACGCCGCTGGTGCTGATGGGGTATTACAATCCGATCTACATCTACGGCGTCGACAAGTTCCTGGCTGATGCCAAGACGTCGGGCGTTGACGGCCTGATCATCGTCGATTTGCCGCCGGAGGAAGACGAGGAGCTCTGCCTGCCCGCGCTGAAGGCCGGCCTGAACTTCATTCGCCTGGCGACCCCGACCACCGACGACAAGCGCCTGCCTGCGGTGCTCGCGAACACGTCGGGCTTCGTCTACTACGTCTCGATCGCCGGCATCACCGGTGCCGCGGCCGCGGACGCCAATGCCGTCGGCGATGCCGTCGCCCGCATCAAGCGGCACACGAGCTTGCCGATCTGCGTTGGCTTTGGCATCCGCACGCCGGAGGCGGCGCGCGCCATTGCCGAGAAGGCCGATGGTTCGGTGGTCGGCACCGCGCTGGTCGATGCGCTCAAGAACAGCCTCGATGCCGAGGGGCGGGCGACCGCCAAGACCGTTAACGCCGTCGCCGAGTTGACGGCGGCCCTGGCCCGGGGCGTCAAGGGCGCGAAGCAAGCGGCCGGATAGGCCATAATTCCGCTTTTGGAGCGGGCGACACGGCGGCTTGCCGGGCAGGAGCCCGGCCGCCATATATCCTTTCTGGCGACCCCTAGACGGGCTCGCACATCGGAGCAAACCATGAACTGGCTTACCAATGTGGTCCGGCCGAAGATCCGCAACATGCTGCGGCGGGAGACGCCGGAGAATTTGTGGATCAAGTGCCCGGATTCCGGACAGCTCGTGTTCTACAAGGACGTCGAGGCCAACCAGTTCGTCATTCCCGGCTCGAACTACCACATGCGCATGGGCGCGGTGGCGCGCTTGAAGTCGATCTTCGACAACGAGACCTGGTTCGACGTCGCGCTGCCCGACGTCACGCCCGACCCGCTCAAGTTTCGCGACGAGAAGAAATACGTCGATCGCATCAAGGACGCCCGCGCGCGTACCAATTTGAATGACGCGATCAAGGTCGGCTACGGCAAGCTCGAAGGCGCCGGCGTCGTCGTCGCCGTGCAGGACTTCGACTTCATGGGCGGCTCGCTCGGCATGGCCGCAGGCGAGGCCATCGTGCGCGGGCTCGAGCTTGCGGTCGAGAAGAAGTCGCCGTTCATCGTGTTCGCGGCCTCCGGCGGCGCGCGCATGCAGGAAGGCATCCTGTCGCTGATGCAGATGCCGCGCACGACGGTTGCCGTGCAGATGCTGCGCGAGGCGAAGCAACCCTATATCGTCGTGCTGACCAACCCGACCACGGGCGGCGTCACCGCGTCCTATGCGATGCTCGGCGACGTGCAGATCGCCGAGCCCGGTGCGCTGATCGGTTTTGCCGGCGCGCGTGTGATCGAGCAGACCATCCGTGAAAAGCTCCCCGAGGGCTTCCAGCGCGCCGAGTACCTCAAGGATCACGGCATGGTCGACATGGTCGTGCATCGCCACGAACTGCGTCCGACCCTGGCGCGGCTCTGCCGCCTGCTGACCAAGGCACCGGCGCAGGAAGGCGTATCGAAGTCCGTGCAGCCGGTCGCGAGCCCGGCGCAGATCGTCTCGGCCGCCGAGACGGCGCCGGCTGCGCCCCACGCGTGAACGCGTCCCCTGACAGCACCAAGACGCCGCTCGGCGAATTGATCGGGCGGCTGTCGGCCCTGCATCAGAAGCGCATCGATCTGGGGCTGGAGCGGATGCACCGCCTGCTCGAGCGGCTCGGCCATCCCGAACGCAAGCTGCCGCCGGTGATCCATGTCGCCGGTACTAACGGCAAGGGCTCGACGGTCGCCTATCTGCGCGCGACGCTGGAGGCGGCGGGTTTGCGCGCTCACGCCTACACCTCGCCCTATCTCGTCCGCATCAACGAATGTTTTCGCCTTGGCCGCGTCGGCGGCGGCGTGCTCGTGGGTGACGACCAGTTGCGCGCCGCGCTGGAAGAGGTCGAGCGCGTCAATGCCGGCGAGCCGGCAACGGTGTTCGAGCTGAAGACCGCCGCGGCGTTTCTTTTGTTCGCGCAAAACCCGGCCGATGTGGTGCTGCTCGAAGTCGGCCTCGGCGGCCGGCTCGACTCGACCAATGTCGTCGATGCGCCTGCGGCCTGCGTGATCACCCCCGTCAGCATGGACCACATGGATTTCCTCGGGGACACGCTGGCGTCGATCGCGGGCGAGAAGGCCGCGATCATCAAGCGCGGGGTGCCCGTGATCTGCGCCGAGCAATGGCCGGAGGCGATGGCCGTGATCGAGGCGCAGGCCAAGCGCATGCGCGCGCCGCTGTTTGCGGCGAACGAGAGCTGGCACGTCAATGTCGAGCGGGGGCGCCTGGTCTATTCCGACGACCGCGGCCTGATGGACCTTCCGGCGCCGCGTCTGTTCGGCCGCCACCAGTTCGCCAATGCCGGCCTTGCCATCGCAACGCTGCGCGCGATCCCGCATTTCAAGGTGAGCCAGGCCGCGTTCGAGGCCGGCATCGTCGGTGCCGAATGGCTGGCGCGGATGCAGCGCATCACCTCGGGTGAGTTGCTCGCGTGGGGCCCGCAGGGCTCCGAGATCTGGCTCGACGGCGGGCACAATGCCGAGGGCGGCCGCGTCGCGGCCGCTGCGCTCGGCGATCTCGAAGAGCGGGTGTCGCGGCCGCTCGTGGTCGTCGCCGGCATGATGGCCAACAAGGACGCGCAAGCCTTCCTCCTCAATTTCGCCGGCCTGACCCGTCACATCATCGCGGTACCGATCCCCGACACCGAGAACGTGATGCCGGCCGATCGCCTCGCAGACGCCGCGCGGAGCGTCGGCATGCACGTCGAGATCGCACCCGGCATCGAGGCCGCGCTGCGCGCGCTGGCGAAGCTCGCCTACGAGACGCCCCCGCGCATTTTGATCACTGGCTCGCTTTATCTTGCCGGGCATGTGCTCGGCCTCAACGGCACGCCTCCTGCATAGTTTTCGTCCCGGACGCGGTGCAGCGTGCAAGGCTGCCCCGCAGCCGGGACCCTGAGGCCACATAGATGGGCCCCGGCTCTGCAGCGCACCACTACGTGCTGCGCGGCGTCCGGGGCACGAGAGCGAGAATCCCAATGCGTTTTGCCGCCATCGCCGACGTCCACGGAAACTACCTCGCGCTGGAGGCGGTGCTCGCCGACATCCGTGCTACTGATATCACCGACATCGTCAATCTCGGCGACATGCTGAGCGGCCCGCTCGACGCACGCCGCACCATCGAGATGCTGATGCCGCTCGATGCCGTGCACGTGCTCGGCAACCACGATCGCTATCTGCTCGACCGTCCGCCGGAGAAGATGGGGTCGTGGGATCGTCCCGCCCATGCAGCGCTCAACGCCACGCAGCTCGACTGGTTGCGCGCGCAGCCGATGACGCGCGTGTTTCGCGACCAGGTGTTCCTCTGTCACGCCACGCCAGAGAATGACGAAATCTACTGGCTCGACACCGTGCACGCCGACGGCACGGTCGCGCTGTCGCCGCTCGAACGCATCGAGCGGTTTGCGCAAGGCGTCACGCAGTCGCTGATCCTCTGCGCCCACACCCATCTCGCCCGCGCCGTCCGCTTGCGCGACGGCCGATTGATCGTCAATCCCGGCAGCGTCGGCAGCCCCGGCTATCGTGACAAGCACCCGTTCCCGCATGTCGTCGAGGCCGGCACGCCGCACGCGCGTTATGCGATCCTCGAACTGGTGAATGGAAGTTGGCAGGTGACGTTCCGCCATATCACCTATGATCACGAAACGATGGCCGCGCTCGCACGCCGCAACAACCAGCCGGAGCTGGGACACGCGCTGGCGACCGGCTGGATCAAGTAGGGTAAAACAAAACGGCCGGCGATGAGCCGGCCGTTGCAGAATTTGCTCGTCACTGCGCCGCGGATCAGACCGCCGATGTAATCCACTGCTGCAGCTTCGCCTTGGGCGCTGCGCCGACCTGGCGGGAGGCCATCTCGCCGCCCTTGAAAATCATCAGGGTCGGGATCGACATCACGCCGTATTTCGACGCGGTCTTCGGGCTCTCGTCGACGTTCAGCTTCACGATCTTGACCTTGTCGCCCATCGCGCCGGCGATCTCGTCGAGGGCGGGTGCGATCATGCGGCAGGGGCCGCACCATTCGGCCCAGAAATCGACGACGACAGGGCCGTTCGCCTTGAGCACTTCGGCTTCGAAATCGGTGTCAGAAACCTTGCCAACGGCCATTTGAGTACCTCACTCGGTTAAACGAAACGGCGCGATACGGAATCGCGCCCGGGATCATCGTGCCAACCTATGAACGGCCCCTTGCCGGGTCAAGGACGCTCACGCCGAGATGAAGGGATGCCAGCGCCGCGTCCAGCGCGGGGGCTGAAATCTCCATATATTCAAGGGCCTCGGTCCAGAGCAGGACGGCCCGGATGGGCTTTTGGGGATAAAGCCGCGCCAGCACCGCCCGGTACAGCGCAAGCTGCCGGACATAGGCGACAGGCGCTTCAGCCGCGCTCTTGGGCGCCGCCTGATTGGTCTTGAAATCGACGATCAGAACCTCATCCGGGCGAACGACCAGCCGGTCGATCTGCCCCGAAACCAATGCCGGAGGGTGGCCCGGCCGCTCCAGTCGGCCGGCGATGGCGACTTCCGCCCGGCTGCCGCTGGCAAAGACCGGCGCAAACCGCGGTTCGGTGATCAAAGCGAGCACCTTGTCGGCCAGCGCGGCGCGGTCGGCCTCGGCCCAGACCGAAGCATTGCGCGTCATGAAGCCGAGCGCGGCCTCGCGCCGGCGCTCCGGGGCGATCTCAGGCAGGGATTGCAGCAGCCGGTGCACCAGCGTGCCACGCTGCAATGCGAGCGCGCGGGACTGGACCGACTCGCCTGACCGGACGCTGCGCCCCTCCTCGGCCGACTGGCCGGACGGGCGTACGGGATCGTCCTCGACGGCTTCACGCGGGGCCCGCGTTCGCAGCCAGTCCGGCAAAGCGACAGTTGCGTCAACGGACGCCGCTGGCGAGCCCAGCGCCGCCACATCCTCCGGACGGGCGAACCGGGTGACCTTGCCGAGCGGCGTCTCGATGATTTGCTTGTCCAGGCCCGAGCCCGCGAGCCCGGTGTCGACCAGGTCGTACCAGCTCAGCTTGCGAACCGTCCTCATATTGCCCGGCATGCAGCCGCCGACGATCAGCCGGTCGGCCGCGCGCGTCATGGCGACATAGAGCAGGCGGCGATACTCGTCCTCGGTTTCCTCAAGCATGGCTTTGCGCGCGTCCGCGACGGGCTTTGGATCATCCGCCTTGCGCCCGGCCCAGACCACGACCTCGCCGCCATTGCCGCGCGGCACGTGGATCAGCCGCACCCGCTGCGAGTCCGCCGGCGACGACGTCGTGTCGACCATGAACACGACCGAAGCTTCGAGGCCCTTGGCGCCGTGCACGGTCATCACCCGCACCTCGTCGCGCGAGATCTCCATGTCGCGCTTCACCTCGGTGTCGGCCGAGCGCAGCCAGGCCATGAAGCCCTGCAGCGAGGCCGGCGCCTTGCGCTCATAGTTCAGCGCGAGCTCCAGGAATTCGTCGAGCGCGTCGTTGGCCTCATGACCGAGCCGGCGCAGGATGCGCGCGCGCCCGCCGTCGCCGCCGAGCAGCCAGGCGTAGAACGCGAACGGCGTCTCCTCGCGGGCACGCATCTCGCAGGCTTCCAGGCGCCCCAGCACGGTTGCGAACTTCTCGCTTCCGGCGGCGTGCTCGCCGAGCGCGCGGCGCAGCGATCCCTTGCGATCATGGGCGAGCACGAACAGATCGTCGTCATCGAGACCGAACAGCGGGCTCTTCAGCGCCACCGCCAGCGCGAGGTCATCCTGCGGCAGCAGCAGCGCATCCGCGAGGTTCATCAGATCGATGATGCCGATATGCTCGGTCAGCTTCAGTCGGTCGGCGCCCGCGACGGGAACGCCAGCGTGCTTGAGTGCCTGGATGACGGCGTCGAAGGCGTTGCCGCGCCGGCGCACCAGGATCAGCATGTCGCCATAGCGCAGCGGCCTGCGCTCGCCGGCGTGCCCGGTCAGCGTGCCGCTCTCGACCAGCCGCTTGATCTCGGCCTGGATACGGCGGGCAAGCTTGACCTCGGGGCTGGTGGCGGCGACGCCGTCGAACGGCGCGCGCCAGCCTTCGATCTCCTGCCGGTCGTCGGCTTCCGCGAGATCCCACAGCTCGATCACGCTGGGGCCGGCGTCAGTGAGCGCATTGTGCAGGGGATGGCCGATCTCGACCGAATGGATGCTCTTGTAGATCTGGGGATCGCGGAAGACGTGGTCAACCGAGTGCAGGATCGTCGCGCCCGAGCGGAACGAGTAGGTGAAGGCCACGGGATCGAATTTCAGTCCGGCGGCTGTGAACTTGCGGTGCAGCTCGCGCCGGCGCGCGTCGAACTCGTGGGGAGCTGCGCCCTGGAACGAGAAGATCGACTGCTTCTCGTCGCCGACCGCGAAGACCGTGCGGTTCAGTCCCTCGCGCGCGCCTTCGCCAGCCGTGAATTCCGAGATGATGTGCGCAACGATGTCCCATTGCCGTGGGCTGGTGTCCTGGGCTTCGTCGATCAGCACATGGTCGACGCCGCGGTCGAGCTTGTAATGCACCCAGCCCGAGGAGATGCGGTCGAGCATCGCCAGCGTCTTGTCGATGAGGTCGTCATAGTCGAGCAGGCCACGTTCCTGCTTCTCGCGGCGGTAGTTGGCCGCAGCTGCGGTCGCGATGTGCAGCAGGGCCGCAGTGCGGTCGCGCATCGTCACCGCGCGGCGCTTCTCGACCAAGCCACTGACGCGCTGCGCCTCGTTCTCGAACAGGCGCGCGACGGACGGATTGTGCTCGCCGAACTTCTTGGTCAGCACCGCCTTGCGCGGCAGCTTTTCATCAGTGAGGAAGACGGACAGATAGGCATCGACCTGCGCGCTGCCGGAAAACACCTTGGCCTCGCGAAGGCGGGAGGCCTGATCATTATCGGACTTGCTGCCGTCCTCCAGCGCAAAGGCAATGTCGTCCCAGCGCGAGCGTGGCAGGTAGGGCCCATCGAGGATGTCCGTCTCGACGTCCTCGATGTTGTCGCTCGCATCGACACCCAGCGCCACCGCCATCTGTGCCGCCGCGGCTTCGACGTTGCCGGCCCCGTCGGTCCAGGCCATGAAATGATCACGGCTGAGACAGGCCTCGCGCACGACCTCCTTGAAGGTGACGTCGGCGGCGTTCGCCATCGCGGTCAGCAGGGCGCGGCCCGTGACGCTGTCAGGCGCGCGCGCGGCCTCGAGCAGCACCTTCAGATTGGCGCGCTCCATCATGTCGTTCTGATCGCGCTCGTCGATGACGGAGAAGCGCGCGGGGACGTTGGCCTCGAACGGGAACTGCTGGAGCAGGCGTGTGCACAGCGCGTGGATGGTCTGCACCTTGAGCCCGCCCGGCGTCTCCAGCGCGCAGGCGAACAGCTTTCGCGCCTCACGCCGCAGCTTTGCGCCGGGGTGCGGGATGCCGACTGCCCTGATCGCCGCGTCGAGCGCGGTGTCGTCCAGCGTCACCCAATGGCCAAGCGTCGTAAACACGCGCTCGGCCATGTTGGCGGCGGCGGCCTTGGTGAAGGTGATGCAGAGAATTTTCTCGGGCGGCACCCCCGACAGCAGCAGGCGGATCACGCGCTGCACCAGCACGTGCGTCTTGCCCGAGCCGGCATTGGCCGACACGAAGGCCGACGCGGTCGGATCGGATGCACGCGCCTGCCGGGCGCGCACCTCGTCGGGGATGGGGCGCGGGACCTTCACCATTCCTCGATCCCCAATCCGCCGGCCGCGGACCATTCCTTGATCCGGGCGAGGTCGTCATAGGCACCGTAGCGGTTCGTCCACATCGGCAAGTTCAGCGAGGTGTACGGCTGGTTCTCGTCGTCGAAGGCGCGGATCAGCGCTTCCAGCTTGGCCCGTGCTTCGGCGGCTGCCGTGTCCGGTGGCTGCGGCTCGTCGCCCTGCTTGTATTTGAGCTCGAGGATGCGTTCTTCGCCCGGAGGATTGTTGCCACTGAGGCGGACATAGACGAGCTGGCTCACGGAAGAACCTGCATCGATGCCAGGAAAGCCGCCCTCGCGCAGGATCGCCGCCTCCAGCGTCAGCTGTGGTGAGAGGCCCATGCGGACCTGCTTGCCGGTCGGCGGCTGCCCGGTCTTGTAGTCGAGGATGGCGTAGCCGCCGCCCTGGCGCCGCTCGATGCGGTCGGCGCGGGCGGAAAGGCGAAAGCTGCGCTCGTTGTCGAGCCTGATCGAGATCTCGCCGCGGGTCTCCGCATTGATTGCCTCGATCGCCGCGCGGCGCGCCGTCTCCCATTCGCCGAACCAGCGTGCGATGCGCTGGAACCGCGGCCACCACAGCGCCCGCGCCTCCGGACGTTCCATCAGCGGTGCAAAATGCTTTTCACCGATGGCGCGCAGCACGCGAACGGGATCGTCGGGCAGGCGCGTTGCGTAGCTTTCGGTGAACTCGCCGATCGCCTCGTGGATCGCCGAGCCCCGGTCGGCGGCCGAGAGCGGCATGTCGACGGGGTCGAGCGCATCCAGCCGCAAAATGTACTTTGCGTAGATCGTATAGGGATCGCGCAGCCAGTCCTCGATCGCGGTCACCGACATCTTCAATGGCCGCGTCGCGCGCGGCGGCCGCGGCTCGGGCTGCTTGATCGGCTCGACCTTGTCGGGCTGGTCCAGCGCACCCGCGAACTGCACGTACTTTTCGCCGGCGCGAACCGCTGCCTTCCAGAGCTCGTCGCCCGCGACCGCCTCCAGTCGATGCAGGAAGCGCGAAGCCACCGCCGGCGCGCCGCCGGCCTTGGCGGAATGGGTGAGGATCACTTCGCCGCCGCCGAGCAACTGCGCGAAGTCATGGGCGGAGAGGCCGATGCGCCGCTCAGGCAGGTCGAGACCAAGCTCATGCCGCATCGGCCGGCTCAGCCAGGGATCGATCCGCGGCGCCGGCGGCCAGACGCCTTCGATCAGCCCGCCAATGATGATTCGGTCGGCCTGCATCAGGCGTGATTCCAGCGGGCCGTAGATCTGCAGCCGCGCGCCGGGCTTCTCGCGCCGCCGCACCGCGCGATCGCTGAACGCGGTCTGGAAGACGTCGGGATAATCGGGCAGCGGCACCATCAATCCGCTGGTGGTGCCGCCGCGCAGGAGATCGTCGAAGGCGGCAGCGAGCGCAAGGCCTTCGCGCTCCTCGAAAGCGAGCGGGATGCCCTGCTCGTCGCGCGACAGCGCGATCAAGGTCTCGCGATGCCGGTGCGCGAGCTCGGCGAAGTCGTATGGCTTCGACGGCGGCAGGCTCTCGATCGGAATGAGCGCCGTCTGCAAGGCATCGATCAGCGCCTGGATGCGATCGAGGTCCTCGGCCTTGAGCCGTGCGCGCGGCTCGGCGCGGTGCAACGCGGAGGCCTCGCTGCGCCACAGCTTTGCCAGCTCCTCGCGAAACCGGTTGAACTCGCGCAGGAGGCCGGCGGTGCCGGCAGGCGGGCGCGTGCCGCGCAGGACTGCAAGCTCGAGGTCTTCGATCGCCGTCTTCCACGCACCAGGGGCGCGACCAAGCCGGCACAGCGGATGCTTGAGCATCGCCAGCAGCGTTGGCGGCTCCAGTCCTTTCGTTGCTGCCTCCGCCGCAAGGCGCGCGAAGACGCCGGCAGAGGTTTCCATCAGCACGTCGCCGCCGGAATCGTCGAAGCTGAGACCCCATCGGGTCAGCGCAGCCATCACGCGTCGCGCCAGCGCGCGGTCGGGCGTCACCAGCGCGGCGGATTTGTCGAGATGCCGTGCTTCGCGCATCGCGATGGCGATCGCGAGCGCTTCCATCTCAGGATTGGGAGCCTCGACGACCGAAAGGCCGGTCATGCCACCTGATATCTTTGCGGCGACGTCGGGCTGCTTCAGCCGGTCATGCCATTTCTCGGTTGCGCTGGACGGCCGCATCGATTCGGAAGCAAGGAGATCGCGCCCATGCGGTGCAGCTGGCTCCAGGATCTCGACGTCGCCGCGCTTGATGCCGAAGCGCTGGAGCAAGCCGTGCATCGCATATTGCGGATGGTTCGAGGTGGGATTCTCGGTGACGCCCAGCAGGTCCCTGCTGCCGCCGATGATCCGCCAGGCATCCTCATCGAGATCGGTGTCGAGGCCGGGCAGCACCACCGCACCGTGCGGCAGCGCGGCGACCGCGTGCAAGAACTTCGCGGTCGCCGGCATCGAGCCGGTCGACCCGGCCGCGATCACAGGTCCGTGCGGATGCGCGGTCAGCCGTTTGGCTTCCGCCGCGATCAGGAGATCGCGCCGCGCCGCCGGTTCGATCCGGTTGATCTCGGCAAGATGTTGAGGCCAGGCGATGCGCGCGATGCGCAGGAATTCGAGCGAGTGCTGCCAATAGCGATCGAGCATGTCGGGCACGAGGCCATCGAGCGCGTTCCAGTCGACGCCGCGCGTGACCATGTCGTCGATCAGGCGCGCAAGGTCGCCGGCCAGCGCCAGCGTCGAGGCGGGGCCGCCGACCACCAGCGGCGACAGCACCGGGCCCTTGGCCCAGGCGGCGACGAGCTGCGCCAACGTCAGCCGCCGTTCGAGCTCGCCGAGCCGCGGCGGAATCTCGAGCGGCGTCGCGCCGGAGAACTGCTCGGCTTCATCGGCGAAGGCGAGCTCGTCCTCGTCGATGTCGCCGAGCGCGACGATCCGCGGCAGCACGACGGCGTCCCTCTTCATCTCGTCGAGGAAGATCTCGCGAACGACGCGCATCGCGCGCCGCGTCGGCAGGTACAGCGTCGCGTCCGCCAGCCGCGCCGGTTCCTTGCGCGCCTCGAATCCCTCGACCAGCCGTCCGTCCAGCAGGGCCGCAACGACCGTGCGCAGGAACGGAACTGAGATGGGAACGCTGAAGACGCGCATGGACTGCCTGATTCGAAGGATCAAGCAATATAGGGAGGCGGGGTCGAATGGTCATGGGGCGGGGGGAGATAGTCCCCGTTGTTCGTGGGACGCCGCTCTCGTGCCCCGGACGCAGCGCAGCACGCAGTGATGCGCTGCTGAGCCGGGGCCCGGTCTGCTTTCCGCAAGTGAGGATGGAGTGGGTCCCGGCTCTGCGGGGCGGCACTTCGCGCCGCACCGCGTCCGGGACAAGAGAGCGGCCCTACGCCACGCTCTCCAGAAACGCCTCTTCCGCGGCGTGCACGGCATCGGGGGTGCCGACATGCATCCAGACGCCGTCGAGGCGGAGACCGAACAGCCGCTCCTGCTCGTTGGCACGGTCGAACATCTTGGTCAGCGAGAACTCGCCCTGGGGCGCGCCTTCGAAGATCGACGGCGACAGGATCGCTGCGCCCGCATAGACGAACGGAACGACCTCCTTTTCCTTGCGCTTGCGCAGCGCCCCGTCCGGCAGCATGCCGTAATCGCCGCGGCCGCTATAGCCGATGCTGGTCGCCGTCGGCGCCATCAGCAGCAGGATGTCCATGCGCTCAGGGTCGAAATTCTCGGCAAGGCGCGTCAGGTTGGAGCGCACGCCGTCGATCCACAGCGTGTCGGAATTGACATGGTAGAACGGCGCATCGCCGAGCAGCGGCAGCGCCTTGACCACGCCGCCGCCGGTGCCGAGCACCTGGTCGCGTTCGTCGGAAATGGTCACGCGCGGATGCTGGCGCGAGGCGGTGTGTTCGATGATCTGGTCCGGCAGGTAATGCACGTTCACCACGGCGTCGGTCACGCCGGCCTGGCCGAGCTTGTCGAGCACGTGATCGAGCAGCGGCTGGCCGGCGACCGGCACCATCGGCTTCGGCATCTTGTCCGTCAGCGGACGCATGCGCAGACCGAACCCTGCGGCGAGCACCATGGCTTTGGTCGGTTTGACGGACATCCCTTGCTTTCTCAGACCTTTCGCGTTCGCAGCAATCCTAACACGAGGTTGGATCAGCCGCATCGCATCTCAACCGCCTTAGCCAGCCGCCGTGACGGTTGTACGACGGGTGTTGCCCTCATGCCCCGACGGCTGTGGAACGCGCCTTTTTCTTCTTGTCGCCGACTTTCAGGAAATTGACGCCGATCTGGTCGCCATTGACCCAGGCGAGCTCGCAACGCCGGTAGGCCAGCCCGGTTGACGACAGCAGCAGGAAGAACTCCTTCAGATGCAGGCCTTCGACCGAGCCGTCGATGGTCAGCTTGGCGCCGCTGTCGGAGACGTCCTCCATGGTGCATTCGCGCCGCCAGGTCCCGTCGATGCCCATCATCTGGGCCGGGATGCCACGCTCGAAAACAACCCGGCTGTTGCCGCGCTGGTCCGTCTTTACCGCCATCTGCCCGCTCCAGCCCGTAATTTCCCGGCTGCCTCGCCGCCAGAATACCGACGTCTTGGCTAACAGCCGGTAAATCGGGGGCCGAATCAGGCCTGTGGCAAGGTTTGGGGCGGGGGGACGTTGGCGAGATACCAGTCGCGCAGGAAGCTCAGCGCGGGATGGGCCAGCGAGCGCTGCAGATAGGTCCAGATCCGCGGCTGGTGCCGCAGATAATGCGGCTTGCCGTCGCGGCGGTTGAGCCGGGCGAAGGTGCCGAGCAGCCGCGTATTCCGCTGCGCCGACATGATGGCGTAGAGCTCGGCGAAGCCGGCGGCGTCGAACCCCGCATCAGCCGCGCGGCGCGCCTTGATGTAGCGCGACAGCAGCGTCAGCTCGATGTTCTCAGGCACGTCGATCCGGGCGTCCTGCAGCAGCGAGACCACGTCGTAGGATTGCGGACCAAGCACGGTATCCTGGAAATCGATCACGCCGACACGTTCGATCCCGGTGCGATTGCCGAGCCAGATCAGATTGGGCGAGTGATAGTCGCGGATGATCCACGTCCTCGGTGCGGCCAGCGGCTTCTTCAGAAGCTCGCGCCACATCGCGAAGAACTCGGCGCGTGCCGTCTCGCTCAGCGGTGCGTTGCGGTCCGGCAAATACCATTCCGGCATCAATCCGATTTCGATCAGCATCGCCTCGACGTCGAAGACGGGGATATCGTAGGCCTGTCCGTCCAGCGGCAGCGTCTCGGGCAACGTCTTGCCGTGCAGCGCGGCCAGTGCGTCGGTCGCAACCTCGTAGCGCTCGGCGATCGGGCGCGGCGGATCGCCTTCGATCACACCCTCGCTGCCGAAATCCTCCGAGATCAGGAAGCCGTGGTCGAGATCGAAATGATGGATCGCCGGCGCCGAGAGTCCCTGCGCGCGCAAGCCTTCGTCGATGGCGACGAAGGGCTTGATATTCTCGGCGAGATGCACCGCGGCGCTGTAGGATTTTCCGTTGTAGACCGCCGCACCATCGGGCCGTTGCGGAGAATTCATCAGGATGACGACGCCGTCGTCGCGCAGCAGGCGCGCATAGGAGCGCGTCGAGGCATCGCCGGCCATGCGCTTGCGCGTCGCATCCATGCAGCCGGATGCGTCGAGGAATTCGCGCAGTGCCTTCAGCCGCGCGACGGTGGCAGCAGACTTGCCGTAACCGGTGATGTCGGCGGCGCGCGCGTTGGAGCCCAGCGCCGGCCGATGCGTCAGCGCGATGTCGATGCGATCGGCGGGCATGGCCGACGGCGCGCGTTCCGGCCATTCGATCAGGACCAGCGTGGCGTCGGGCAAGGGCGACAGGCCGATCTCCTCGAGCTCGCTTTCGTCCTCGACGCGGTAGAGGTCGGCGTGCAGCACCGGGAAGGGCGGAAGCTCATAGCCCTGCACCAGTGTGAAGGTCGGGCTCGGCACCTCCAGCTCTTCGTCGCCGGCGAGATAGCGGATCAGGCTGCGGGCCGCCGCGGTCTTGCCGGCTCCGAGATCGCCGGTGAGGGTGATGACATCGCCCGGTCCGACCAGCAGCGCGAGATCGGCCATCAATTGCGCAGTGGCCGTCTCGTTGTGGAGCGCGACGGAGAGTTTGGCGGGCTCTGTCATTCGGCGGCGTCGCGATGCGCCGCCTGGTCGGTGGGGAAGTCGCAGATCACGACCGTGCCGCGGCCGACGATCGAATCCACCCGCACCTTGCCGCCATGCAGCTCGACGAAGGAGCGCACCAGCGACAGGCCGAGCCCGGCGCCGCGGTGACGCGAGCCCTGCGAGCGGCTTTCGAACCAGTTGAACACCTTGTCCTTCATGTCGGCAGGTATTCCAGGTCCGGAATCTGTCACGGTGAAGACCACGCTGCGTTCGGTGCGCCGCGCACTGATGCCGACGGTGGAATCCTGTGGAGAAAACCCGACGGCGTTGGCGAGGAGGTTATAGAGCACCTGCACCACGCGCTTCTCGTCGCCGACGAAGCTGCCGACATCGGGGGCGATCTCGACCTTGAGGCGGATGCGGTCGGTGGCGAGCCGGTCCTGGATGCCCTCGGCGGCGAGCTCGATGGTCTTGCTGACGTCCACGGGGCCGAGTTCCAGCTTCATCGCGCCGGCATCGATGGTGGCGAGATCGAGGATGTTGTTGGTGAGCGCCAACAGCGCATTGGTCGATTTGGTGACGTAGTCGAGATACTCGGCCTGTTTCGGCGTCAGCGGGCCGGTCGAGGGATCGCTGAGGAAATGCGCGAAGCCAATGATGGTGGTGAGCGGCGAGCGCAGCTCGTAGGAGACGTGGTGGACGAAATCCACCTTCATCTGGTCGGCCGTCTCCAGCGCCTCGTTGCGCTCGCGCAGCGCGCGCTCGACGTTCTCGGTGTCGGTGATGTCCTGGAACGTCAGCATGGTCGCGCCGTCATGCAGCGGCCGGATCATGCCGTCGAGCACGCTGCCGTCCTTGCGCTCCAGCTTGAGCGGCACGTCGGCGCGGTTCTCGATCGAGGTGATGGCCTCGCGGATCTGGCGCCAGACCGCGGGGTCGTCGAACAGCTGATGGCACCAGCCTTCCACGGTCTGGATGTGGGGCTCGTCGCGCATGGCATCGCTCGACAGCTTCCACATCCGCACGAAGGCCGGATTGAACAGCTGCGCCTTGCCGTTGCTGCCGAACACCGCAACACCTTCGGCGAGGCTGTCCAGGGTCTCGCGCTGGACGCGGATCATGCCGTCGAAGCGGCGCGCGAGCTCGAGGCTTTCGGTGACGTCGTCGAACAGGTAGGTGACGCCGCCTTCCGGGTTCGGCGTGGTGACGACGGAGAGCGCGCGGCCGTCGGGCAGATACCAGGTGTCCTTGGCGGCCTCGACCGCGCGGTAGGCCTCGTGCAGCTTGGCCTTCCACTCCCGGAAGTTCGGCTGCTCCTGCAGCTTGCGCGCGGCGCGGAGCTGGTCGAGCACGCTGGAATCGTCCGGATGGGCGTCGAGGAAGTTGCGGTCGAGGTCCCACAGCCGGCGATAGGAATCATTGTAGAAGGCAAGGCGGCGCTGGCCGTCGAACACGGCAACGCCCGAGGAGAGCTGGTCGAGCGTGCGGCGATGCGCTTCCGCCATCCGCACCAGCGCCGAGCTGAGCGCATCGGCCTCGCTGGCATCGATGGCGACGCCGACGCTGCCGCTGCCGACATTGACGGCGCGCACGTCATAGATGCGCCGCTCGCCGCCGATCACGATCGGCAGCCGCGAGGTGAAGCTCGCGGTATCCTTCAGGCCCCGCTCCATCGCGGTACGGTCGGCGCTGTCGAGCAGCTCGAGCTTGCGCTCCTGTGCATCGGTGACGCTGGCCGCCTCGGTCGCGCGCACATAGGCCGGGTTGGCGAAAGTGAGCGCGCCGTTCTCGGCCTTGGCCCAGATCGGCCACGGCGCGGCGGCGGCAAAGCCGCGCAGCATCTCGGTCTCGTCCGAGAGCGCCCTGTAACGCAGATTGGTCTCGGCGAGGTCGCGCCGGAGCCCGGAGAGTTCGCGAATTCGGACGATGGCCTGGCCGCCGATGGCGCGGCCGATCGCTTCCAGCGTATGGCCATGCGCGGTGGTCAGCGTCAGTTGGAACCCGTCGCCGCGGTCACGCAGCGCGTCGACCGCGTGGTCCATCTGCAATGCCGGTTCCGGCGGCAGCCAGGTTCCGAAGGCAAGCACGCGTTGCGGCGAGGAGTCGCGCGGCAGCACCATGGAGATGTCGCCGGAGATCTGTGCGCGATTGTCGCCGGCCGGCCAGGAAATCAGAATCTGCGGCTCGGCGAACAGCAGCGCGCCGAAGCGGTCGGCCTGCAGCTGCAGTTCCCCGATTCGCGCCCGTAGCCGCGCCTCGTTCTTCGCCGTGCGCACCCTGGTGCGCATCAACAGGATCGCGGCCATCACCGAGAAGCCGAGCAGGGCCAGCGCGGTGGCGAGCACCGCGAGTTCCTGCCGGTTGAAATCCAGCATGATGGAGAGGGTATCGATGAGGTCGGCCGCCTCGGCCGGCGCAGCCGGCAGCAGCGCTGCAAGAGCGCCTCCCAACAAGCCGTTGCGCGCCAACGATGTGCACGACAGCAGCGTCCGACGCATCGACACGATCACGCCTGACATAGTTGCCCCAAGACCGCACGAATTTACGCGCGGCGACCCCCGTCGCGCGCGAATCAAAAGACAATACCCTCACCGTGACTCCGCCGGTAAGAGTCCAGATCGTGAACGTAAAAGCGGTCCCTAAAAAATGCCGGGCGGGTTGTTCCGGCGCACGTCATTCTTCGGGATGATTCGCCCGGGATTGCCGCGTGTTAGCGGCCGGTCGAACCGAAGCCGCCGGCGCCGCGGTCGGTTGCCGACAAGGTGGCGACGGGAACCAGCGCGGCCTGCACCACGGGCGCGATCACCATCTGGGCGATGCGCTCGCCGCGCTTAATCACGAAGGGTGCCGCACCGTGATTGATCAGGATGACCTTGATCTCGCCGCGGTAGTCGGCGTCGACCGTGCCCGGTGAATTCAGCACGGTGATTCCGTGCTTGGCGGCAAGCCCCGAACGTGGCCGCACCTGGGCTTCAAAGCCGGGCGGCAAGGCGATCGCAAGCCCTGTCGGCACCAGCGCATATTGGCCCGGCGCGAGCGTCATCGGCTCGCCCTCCGGCACGGCGGCCATCAGGTCGAGCCCGGCGGCTTCCGCGGTTTGATAGGCCGGGAGTGGCAGGCCTTCGGCATGCGCCAGTTGCTGCAGTTCGACCGTGATTGTCGTGCTCAAGATGCCGGCTCCAGGGATTTGCCGGTCGCGCTCTTTGCGATGTGCGCGACCAGTTCGATGGCGACCTGTTCCTTGGTCATCACCGGCCAGGAATCAACTGCAATCTCGCCGTCCTTGCGGCTTATCAAATGCACGGTATTGCGGTCGCCGCCCATCACGCCGGTGGCGGGAGAGACGTCGTTGGCAACGATCCAGTCGCAGCCCTTGCGCGCGAGCTTGGTCTTGGCGTTGTCGATGAGATGCTCGGTCTCGGCGGCAAAGCCGATCACCAGTGGCGGGCGCTTGTCGGCCAGCCTGGAGATCGTGGCGAGGATGTCGGGGTTCTCGACCAGCTGCAGCGGCGGCATGCTGCCTGCGGTCTTCTTCAGCTTCTGCTCGCCCTCGTTGGCGACACGCCAGTCGGCGACGGCGGCGGCGAAGATCGCGATGTCGGCGGGCAACGCGGCCTGCACCTGCTCAAGCATCTGCCGCGCCGATTCCACGTGCTTCACCGTCACGCCGGCGGGATCGCCGAGGTCGACAGGACCGCTCACCAGAATCACCTCGGCACCCGCGGCCTGCGCGGCCGCGGCAATGGCAAAGCCCTGCTTGCCGGAGGAGCGGTTGGCGATGTAGCGCACCGGATCGATCGGCTCGTGCGTGGGGCCAGCGGTGATCAGCACGCGCTTGCCGGCGAGCGGCTTCGGCATCGGCGGCCGTAGCAGCCGCTCGGCGGCGGTCGCGATCTCGATCGCTTCCGACATGCGGCCGACACCGGCTTCGCCCGCTTCCGCCATCTCGCCGGAATTGGGGCCGATCAGCACGACGCCGTCGCGCTGCAGCTGCGTGACGTTGCGGCGCGTCGCCGCGTTGTTCCACATCAGCGGATTCATCGCCGGCGCCAGCAGGATTTTTCGGTTGGTCGCGAGCAGGATGGCGCTGGCGAGATCGTCGGCATGGCCGTTCGCCATCTTCGCCATCAGGTCGGCGGTGGCCGGCGCCACCACGATCAGGTCGCACTCGCGCGCCAGGCGAATGTGGCCGGCGTCGAACTCGCTCTGGGGATCGAACAGGTCGGTATAGACGCGCTCGTGCGACAGCGCGCTCACCGCCAGCGGCGTCACGAATTGCTGCGCCGCCTTGGTCAGCACGCAGCGGACCTCGATGCGCCGCTCCTTCAGCCTTCGGATCAGGTCGAGCGATTTGTAGGCCGCGATACCGCCGCCGATGATCAGGGTGACGCTGGCCTCGGGAAGGGCGCCGATGCGCTGGGGCGTTGCGGTGGCTGATGGTGTCGGCGGCGCCGAAAACGGCGTCAGCGGCTCCTCGCGGCCCTCGATCAGCTCCCGCAGGATGACCCGGACCTCTTCCTCGACCGACCGGTGATTCTTGGCCGAGCGCAGCCGCAAATAGGTTTTGACGGCGTCGTCGAGCTTGCGGATGGTCAGGCTTGCCATGACGCCCCTCCAGCACGGAATGATAGCGATGCTATCACTCGCATGATTGCAGTGCAATCATAGATTCCGGACGGCGATCAGGATCCCGATGAAGGTCGCGGCAATGATCCAGAGCGCGACGGTGCGCCAGCGGTTCTTGCGGCCCTCGCTGCGGCCCATCGCGGCGATGCTGTCAGGCGACAGCCTGATGCCCTCCCGCGTCATGGTTTCGAGCTGCTCCAGCACTTTCACCGACCGCTCGGCAATCTCGGGCAGGCGCATCAGCACGCGCGCGATGTTTCCGGTCCCGGCGAGTGCGCCCTCCACCCGGCCGATCGGTCCGAGATTGCGCTCGATCCATTCGCGCACCACGGGGTCGGCGACCTTCCAGATGTCGAGCTTCGGGTCGAAGCCGCGTGCCACGCCTTCGACCACCACCATGGTCTTCTGCAGCAGGATCAGCTCGGGCCGCGTCGTCATGTCGAACAGCCCGGTGACCTCGAGCAGCAGTGTCAGGAGCCGCGCCATCGAGATCTCTTCCGCCGTGCGGTTGTGAATCGGCTCGCCGATGGCGCGGATCGCCTGCGCGAAATTCTCCACCGAGTGATGCGCGGGCACGTAGCCCGCCTCGAAATGCACCTCGGCCACGCGGCGATAATCGCGGGTGATGAAGCCGAGCAGAATTTCGGCGAGGAAGCGCCGCTCCTTCATCCCGAGCCGGCCCATGATGCCGAAATCGACCGCGACGAGTCGTCCCGCGTCATCCAGGAACAAATTGCCCGGATGCATGTCGGCATGGAAGAAGCCATCGCGCAGCGCGTGCCGCAGAAAACTCTGGATCACCTTGCGGCCGAGATCGGGCAGGTCGACCTGCGACTCTTCGAGGCGCTTGTGATCGTTCAGCGCGATGCCGTCGATCCACTCCATCGTCAGCACGTTGTGCGTGGTGCGGTCCCAGTCGACCTCAGGCACGCGGAAGTCGGGATCGCCCTGCGTGTTCTCCGCCATCTCCGACAGCGCGGCCGCCTCCAGGCGCAGGTCCATCTCCATCGCGACCGAGCGCGACATGGTGTTGATGACCTCGATCAGGCGCAGCCGCCGCGCCTCCGCCGAATAGGTCTCGGCCTTGTGTGCGACGAAGAAGAAATCGGAGAGATCGCGGCGGAAGCGCGCGGCGACGTTCGGCCGAAGCACCTTGACCGCGACCGATTTGCGGATGCCATCGTGCAAGACTTCGCCGCGATGCACCTGCGCGATCGAGGCGGCCGCGACCGGCGGGCCGAATGTCACGAACACGTCCTTCAGCGGTCGCTCCAGCGACGTCGCGATGGCGGCCTCGGCTTCATCCTGCGGAAACGGCGGCAGGCGGTCCTGGAGGCTTTCGAGGTCGCGCGCCATGATGACGCCGACCACGTCGGGGCGTGTGGCCAGGAATTGTCCGAGCTTGAGATAGGCGGGGCCCATCCGCGTCAGCGCGCGCGAGATCCGCGGGCCGTGCTTGGCGCCGCGTCGCTCGACGAGGCGCGCCAGCTTCAGCGCAAGCTGCCCGGGGGGCGGCACCAGGCTCGGATCGACGGAGCCGAACACGCCTTCGCGCGCGAACACGAACGCGGCGCGGATCAGGCGCGAAATGTGGGTGAAGGCAGAGATCACAAACGCCAGCCCGAATGCAGTGCGACGATGCCGCCGGAGAGCGTCTGCCAGCTGACGCGGGAAAAGCCGGCGTTGCGGATCATGTCGGCGAAGGCGTTCGGCTTTGGAAACTTGCGGATCGATTCGACGAGATATTGATAGGATTCGGCGTCGCCCGTGACCATGCGGCCGAGCGGCGGGATCACCTTGAACGAGAACAGGTCGTAGATCTTGTCGAGGCCGGGCATCTCGACGGTGGAGAATTCCAGGCAGAGGAAGCGGCTGCCGGGTTTGAGCACGCGATAGGCCTCGCGCAGCGCCTTGTCGATCTGCGGCACGTTGCGGATGCCGAACGCGATCGTATATGCGTCAAAGCTGCGGTCGGCGAAGGTGAGCGCCTCGGCGTTGCCCTCGACGAAATCGACCTGGGTCTCGAGATGGCGCTTGGCGGCGCGCTCGCGGCCCACGGCGAGCATGTCGGAATTGATGTCGCAGACGGTGGCATGGAAGCCGGGGCCCGCGGCCTTGGCGGCGCGGAACGAGATGTCGCCGGTGCCGCCGGCAACGTCGAGCAGCGCGAACGGCCGGTCGCCCCTCGGCGGGTCGAGCGCCGTGATCATGATGTCCTTCCAGACCCGGTGCAGTCCACCGGACATCAGGTCGTTCATCAGGTCATAGCGCGACGCCACGCTGTGAAACACGTCGTTCACCAGCGTCTGCTTGTCCCCGAGGGGAACGTCCCTGAAGCCAAAATGCGTGGTTTCGCCCGGCCGATCCATTACTCTACTCCACTGGGCGGACCATAGCGCGCCCGCCGCAATGGCGCTATCACACCGCCCTCATAAGGTGAATGCCTGACCATGCCCGAATTGCCCGAAGTCGAGACCGTCCGCCGCGGCCTTCAGCCTGTCATGGAGGGTGCGAAAATCCTGGTCGCGGAGGCCCGCCGGCCGGATTTGCGCTTTCCGTTCCAGCCGGATTTCGTGGCCCGGCTCAAGGGCCAGGTCGTCACGGGCCTGGGCCGCCGCGCAAAATATCTCATGGCCGATCTCGCCTCGGGTGACGTGCTACTGATGCATCTGGGCATGTCGGGCTCGTTCCGCGTGATCAAGCCGGACAACGGCACGGTGCCCGGTGAGTTTCACTATCCGAAGGGCAAGGATTCGGTACACGACCATGTGCTGTTTCGGATGTCCTCCGGCGCGGACATCGTGTTCAACGATCCCAGGCGTTTCGGTTACATGAAAGTGATCACGCGCAACGCGCTCGACGACGAGCCGCTGCTGCGCGGCCTCGGCCCCGAGCCGCTCGGCAACGAGTTCGACGCCGCGATGCTGGCGCGGTCCTGCGAAGGCAAGACCACGAGCCTGAAGGCAGCGCTGCTCGACCAGCGCGTGGTGGCGGGGCTTGGCAACATCTATGTCTGCGAGGCGCTGCATCGCTCGCATCTGTCGCCGCGCCGGATCGCTGCCACGCTGTCGACGAAGGCCGGACAACGCAAGGGCGTTGCTGGGGGTGAGCCGACCGATCATGCGAAGCGATTGGTCGGCGCGATCCACACCGTGCTGAACGATGCGATCAAGGCCGGCGGCTCCAGCCTGCGTGACCATCGCCAGACCTCGGGCGAGCTCGGTTACTTCCAGCATTCGTTCAAGGTCTATGATCGCGAAGGCGAGACATGCACGACGCCCGCTTGCGGTGGCACGATCAAGCGCTTCACCCAGAATGGCCGCTCGACCTTCTGGTGTCCGAAATGTCAGAAATAGCCGGCCATGCAGACGCCGCAGCTTGAAACCGAACGGCTCATTCTGCGACCGCTCGCACTGTCCGACGTGCCGGCGATCCAGCGCAATTTCGACAATTGGAACATCATCCGGCATCTCGCGGCCGTCGTGCCCTGGCCCTATCCGGCCGATGGTGCCGAGACCTTCGTCAGGATGCAGCTCGACAAGATCTCAGCCGGCGAGGAGCTGCACCATTGGGTCCTGGTGCTGAAGGGCGGCGCTGGCGAGGCGATCGGAAACATCCATTTCCGTCCCTACGCCGACGGCGCCAAAGGCAATCGCGGCTTCTGGCTCGCCGAGCCCTATTGGCGGCGCGGATTGATGACGGAAGCCATCACCGCAGTGAACGACTTTGCCTTCGTCACGCTCGGCCTCGATCATTTCCACGTCTGCAATGCGGCCACGAACCAAGCCTCGCGCAGGGTCAAGCAGAAGACCGGTGCGGAGTTCGTCGGCTTCATCGAGCTCGCCCATCACGGCGGGCAGACGAAGTCCGAGAAATGGATCGTGCGGCGAGAGGCCTGGCTGCGCGATAGGACGTGAGTGCGATCGATAGCTCGTTATCGTCATGGCCGGGCTTGTCCCGCCCATCCACGTTCTTCTCCGCCGCCAAGACGTGGATGCCCGGGTCAAGCCCGGGCATGACGGATGGATAGAAGTAAAGAAACGCGAAGCGAAGCAATCCGGCCGGGCTGGTGGCCGGATTGCTTCGTCGCTGGGGCCCTTCCGGATGGTGAAGGGCCGACGGACGTCTGAGCGATTGCCCCGCTCAGGACGCCAGGGTCGTGGTCTCGTCCGCCGCAAGCTCGGCGGCGGCGTGCAGCATGCCGTCGGCAACCGACATCACCTGGTCGATCAGGACATTGGTCGTGGCTTCGAGCTCGAGCCGGGTCTCGATCCAGCGCCAGAGGCCGCGGATCTCGTCCGCCGACTTGCCGTTCGGTGCGAACTCGCTGACGGCAAGGCCATTGGCGAGTGAGTCCTGGTGGTCGTTGCGCATCACGATCAGCGGGCGCGCGAGCACCTCGGCCAGGTCGAGCGAAGCTTCCTCGGCGAGCGCGCCTGCGGCATTGTCGATGCGCTGGCCGCGGATCGGGGTCTGGTTCAGCACGAAGCTGTAGGGCCGCTTCCAGGCGCGCGCGACGCTGAGCGTCGAGACCGTCGCCTCGATGTCGGCAACGCTCGGGCGGGCCGGGATCAGGCAGAGATCGGAATGACGGATCGCCGCGGTGGTGGCGGCGGACAGGCCGGCAGCAGTGTCGACGATCGCGAGCTGCAAGCCGCTGTCGGCCAGCATCTTCAGACGCGGCTCGATGTCGGCGGCATGATAGATCGGCTCGACGACGACATCGTCGTTGCTGCGGCGGCGTGCCCAGTTGGACAGGGTGCCCTGCGGGTCGGTCTCGATCAGGCGGACGGTGAAGCCGGCCTGCTTGGCTGCCAGCGCGAGGCCGATGGCGAGCGTGCTCTTGCCGCTGCCGCCCTTTTGGGTGGCCAGAACGATCGTGTGCATTTGAAGATCAATCCTTTGGAGTTTCGGGTCAGGAATACGCCACGCGAACGTGCATCGATCTCGATGCTGAGCTCTTCTCGCTCAGGACGTGCCGGCCCGATCCAAAGGGGATCGCGGAGGTCCGAATCAACGGTCATGATGATGGCGGAATAGGGAATGCCAGCTAATCCGTACCATTACTGGACCAGTAGTCGTACGTATGATGTGCTCGCTGCCGTGCATGGAAAGGGCAGCGAGATGAGCAGCAACTGGCGCGACCGGACGGCAACCAATTTTGATTGCCAGAAGATGCCGGCGGTCTCGAGCCGCGGCATGGTGGTCAGCAACCATCCGCTGGCTTCCAGCGCCGGCGCCGAGATGCTGGCGGCCGGCGGCAACGCCATCGATGCCGTGATCGCCACCCTGTTCACGCTGACCGTGGTCGAGCCGATGATGGTCGGCATCATCGGCGGCGGCATGGCCCATATCCGACTGGCGGACGGCAGCCATCGCATTATCGATGGCCAGAGCACCGTGCCCGCGGCGGTTCGCGACACAACCTACACCTCGAAGCCCGGCTCGGCGCATGACGTGTTCGACACCGTCGGAAACGAGAATCTCACCGGACCGAAGGCGGTGGCGACGCCCGGCTCGCTCAAGGCCTGGTGTGAGACGCTGCGAAGGTTCGGCACCATGAGCCTCGCCGACGTCCTGCAACCCGCGATCAAGCACGCCGCACGCGGCTATGCCGCGACGCCGTACCTGCACGAATGCATCAGCGAGAGCGCCGCCGAGATGCTCAAGGACAAGCCGATCGCGGCGATCTACTTGCCGAACGGTGAGCCGCTCAAGGTCGGCGCGCGGGTGGTGCAGGCCGAATATGCCGAGACCCTGCGCTATATCGCCGACCACGGCGAGGCCGCGCTCTACGAGGGACCGCTCGGCGACATCCTCGCCGATTACATGGAGAAGGCCGGCGGCTTTATCCGTCGCAACGATCTCACGGCTTACAGGACGGTCGAGCGGCAGCCGATCCGCGCCGACTATCGCGGCTGGACCATTTTAGGCCCGCCGCCGCCGGCCGCTTCCGGCGTGCACATCGCGCAGATGCTCAATATTCTCGAGGGCTACGACATCGGCGGCCTCGGCTTCGGCACATCAGAGACAATTCACTATCTCGCCGAGGTGCTGAAGATTGCGTTCGCCGATCGCGCCGCGGCCAGCGGTGATCCCGATTATGTCGGCGTCCCCGTGGAGAAGCTGACCTCGAAAGCCTATGCCGAGGAGCGCCGCCGCGCCATCGATCCCGCGCGGGCGCAGATGTGGGGCGCCGGCGTGTCGCAGCTCGAAGGCGCGCACACCACGCACATGACGGCGGCGGATAGCTTCGGCAACGTGGTCGCGACCACGCAGACCATCAACAATCTGTTCGGCGCCAAGATCATGATCCCGGGCCTCGGGGCCATCGCCAACAACTACATGAACCTGTTCGATCCGCGCCCGGGCCACGCGCTGTCGCTGGCGCCGGGCAAGCGCGTCACGACCTCGATGTCGCCGATGATGGCGCTGAATGGCGGCAAGCTGCGCTTTGCGCTGGGCCTGCCCGGAGGAAAACGCATCTTCCCGAGTGCGATGCAGGCGCTGGTCAACCTGATCGATCACGGCATGAGCCTGCAGGAGGCCGTCGAGGCGCCCAGGGTCTGGACGGAGGGCAATGCGCTCGAGGTCGAGCAGACGGTGCCGGAGAGCGTGCGCGCAAAGCTCGCGGCGCTCGGCCACACGGTGCAGCCCGTCGCGACCGTCGCCGGCGGCATGAACGGGATCGCCTTCCACGATGACGGCACCATGACCGGGGCCGCCTGCTGGCGTGCCGACGGCACGCCCGTCGGCATTTCCGGGGGCCTTGCGAACAGCGGGATCAGGTTCAGGCTAGGTTAGTCTCGTGCCCCGGACGCAGCGCAGGACCTCTTCGGTGATGCGCTGCAGAGCCGAGGCCCAGAAGTGTCGTGCACTCGATTGTGATGACATGGGTCCCGGCTCTGCGCAGCAACGCTGCGCGTCCGGGACACGAGCGTGATGTTGTCGTCGCGCAGGCTATTTCCGCACACAGATCACGCGCACGACGGCGGCTTTCGCGTCGGCCGATGTGCCGTTCGCGGTGACGCCATTCGCCTTCAGGAAATCACGCACCGTCTCCGCCGGGACCATCACGGCTTGCGACGTTGGCGCCGATGCCGTTGGCCCTGCCACCATGGCCGGCTTGAGCAGCGCGATGCCGGCGAACTTGCCATCGCCGTCGATGGCCGAGCCGCCGGAGAATCCGACCGCCGGCGGCGGCGACAGCGTGGAATCGCCCGAAGTGACCGGCACCAGCCCAGCCCTGACGACCGACACGCCGGCCGCACCGCCCTGACTCTGCGGATCGGCGATGCCGACGACATCCACGTTCGTCCTGGCTGCGCCGCCAGCGAGGCTGAGCGGCTTGAGGCCGCGCGCGCCGTAGATGCGCAGAAGCGCGAGACCGCGCTCCTTGTCCTCGGCGAGGCGGTCGGCGCTGCCATGGCCGGCGACCGTGATCGCGAGACAGCCGTCGGTGACGAGGCGGTCGGCCAGAATCGCGCCGTCCTCGCTGACGACGATTCCGGTGCCGTATTCGACGGTCTTGCGCGGCGGCGGCCCGGCCTGCGGGCCCGCGGGGAATGGATTGAACGCGCTCGACATCGCGATCACGACCGGCTCGACCGTGTTCTCGGTCGCCTGGTCGTAAAGGATCGTCATGGTACGCACTTCATCGCCCTTGAAGGTGCCGCGCACATAGAATTTCTTCAGGCCCTGCAAGCCCGACAGCACGAAGAAGTCGGGCTTCACCACGGTGTAGTCGACCTTGCGCCCGGAGGGCTCCTTCTCCAGCTCCGCGAGCTTTGCCGCGGTCGGGTTCGCCTCCTTGCGGCGGCTGAGCAGGATCTGCACGGTTCCCGTCGGTGAGGTCCATTTCGAGCCGTTGGCGTCGCTCGCCTGCTGCGGCACGAGCTTGGAGGGGATGCCGAGCCGCGCGCCGCTGGTCGGCTCCGTCACGATCTTCCAGCCGACGCCGTCCTGCTTCTTCCGCGCCGTCTCGGCGAGCGCGGCGCGCTCCTGCGGATTGAGCACGCCGGTCGGCTTGCCGCCCTTGGCCTTCTGGTACTCCTTGATGGCATTGACCATGCGATCACTGACGTCGCCGGTGATGGCGCCGTTGTACTGGCCGACCCAGGCGAGGTCGGATTGCAGCGCCAGCCGTCCGGCCTTTGCCATCGCATCCGCCGTCGCCGCCGGCGTTTGCATGGCCGGTGGCTGGATCGGCACGGTCTGCACCGTCTTCGGCTTGGCGCCGGCGACCGGCGAGGTCGTCATCTGGGCGTTCGCGCCCGTGGCAGCGGCAAACACCAGGGTTGCCGCAAGCATCGATCTCATGACAAATCCAACCAGCCCATTGAACGCGATGCCATTGAAGCACATCTCGTTGGTCGCGAACAATCTCGGGGTGGTTCAGGAGTAGATCAGGTGCTGAGCCCGGATGAACTCGAACGTTATGCCCGCCATATCGTGCTGCGCGATGTCGGCGGCCCGGGCCAGGCCGCGTTGAAGCGGGCCTCCGTGCTGGTGATCGGCGCCGGCGGCCTCGGCGCGCCCGCGCTGATGTATCTGGCCGCAGCCGGCGTCGGCACGCTCGGCGTGGTCGATGACGACGTGGTGTCGCTGTCCAATCTCCAGCGCCAGGTGATTCACACCACGCCCGATATCGGCCGGCACAAGGTCGAGAGCGCCGCCGAGCGGATCGCGGCGCTCAACCCGCATGTCCGATTCGTCGGCCACGCCACCTGGCTCAATGCCGACAATGCGCTCGGCCTGATCGGCGACTACGATCTCGTGCTCGACGGCTCCGACAATTTCTCGACGCGCTATCTGGCTTCGGACGCCTGCTTCTTCGCCAAGCGGCCGCTGATTACCGCTGCGCTCGGCACCTTCGACGGCTCGCTGACTACCATTCGCGCGCATGAGAAAAACGAGCAGGGCGAATTCAACCCGACCTATCGCTGCCTGTTTCCGGAGGCGCCGCCGCCCGGCACGGTCCCGGCCTGCGCGGAAGCCGGCGTCATGGGTGCGCTGGCGGGCGTGCTCGGCTCGATGATGGCGCTGGAGGCGATCCGCGAGATCGTCGGTTTCGGCGAGGGCCTCGTCGGCCGCCTCCTGATGATCGATGCGCGCGCGATGCGCTTCGAGACGCTGCGCTATGCGCGCGACCCCGCCAATCCGCTCAACGGCGACGGGCCTGTGGTCGCCGACCTCAGCGCCCATCGCAGCTGATTGCGGCGGCTACGCCGAGACCTGCTTCTCGCTGTCGAGATGCGCCATCTGCTCGGCCGCATAGCGCGTGCCGGACGCGACGTTCGGCGGAAAGGCCTTTGCCAGCGCTGCGAGATGCGTCGACGTCAATGTCACCTTCGTTGCGCCGAGCGCTTCGGTGAGACGGTTGCGGGTGCGGGCGCCGACCAGCGGCACGATCGCCTTGTCCTGTGCGGACACCCAGGCGATCGCGACCTGTGCCGGCGTTGCGCCGATCTCCGCGGCGATGATGCGCAGCTGATCCACCAGCGCCAGATTGGCATCGAGATTTGCGCCCTGGAAGCGCGGCGTCATCAGCCGGTAGTCGCGGCCGGCCTTGCCGGATTCCTTCGACCAATGGCCGCTGATCAGGCCGCGCGCGAGTACGCCGTAAGCCGTGATGCCGATGCCGAGCTCGCGGCAGGTCTTGAGGATGTCCCGCTCGATGCCGCGCTCGATCAGCGAATACTCGATCTGAAGATCGGCGATCGGATGCACCGCATGCGCGCGGCGGAGCGTGTCGGAGCCGACCTCGGACAGGCCGATATGCCTGACGTAGCCGGCCTTCACGAGATCGGCGAGGACGCCGATCGTCTCTTCGATGGGGACGTTGGGGTCGAGGCGTGCAGGGCGATAGATGTCGACGTAGTCGGTGCCGAGCCGTTGCAGCGAATACGCCAGGAAGTTCCTGGTCGCGGCCGGCCTCGTGTCCATCCCCGCAAACTCGCCGGCCGGTCCGCGCAGCGCGCCGTACTTCACACTGATCTGCACTTTATCGCGGCCGACGTCCTTCAGTGCTTCGCGCACCAGCATTTCGTTGTGACCCATGGCGTAGAAATCGCCGGTGTCGAGCAGCGTGATGCCGGCATCGAGTGCCGCATGCACCGTGGCGATGGCCTCGTCCCGATCGGCGGGACCGTAGACCTCGGACATGCCCATGCAGCCAAGGCCAAGGGCTGAGACGATGGGGCCGGTCGAACCGAGTTTGCGCTGTTCCATGTTGGCTCTCCTTGGAGAAGCGGCGGATGGCGCCGCGTGACGAGGCCAGATATGCGCCCGGGCGATTGCGCCGATAAGCTGGACAATCGAGAATGGCTTGTTCACAGTAATGAACAATGTCCGATCCCGATCTGCGCGATCTCGACGCCTTCGTGGCGGTTGCCCGCACCCGCAATTTCCGGCGCGCGGCGGTCGACATGCGCGTGTCCGTGTCGAGCCTCAGCCAGCGGCTGCGCGACCTCGAGGAGCGCCTCGGCGTCCGCCTGATGAACCGCACCACCCGCAGCGTCGCGCTGACCGAAGCGGGCGAGCTGCTGCTGTCCCGCGTCGCCCCGGCGCTCCGCGATGTCGGCGATGCCCTGGACCAGGTCCGCGGCCTGCGCGAGGTCGCCTCAGGCCGGCTGCGCATCAACGCGCCGCCGCCGGCGGTCGATCTCGTGCTCGCCCCGATGGCCGGTCCGTTCCTGGCCGCGCATCCGCAGGTCGATCTCGACATCGTCTCCGAGAGCGGCTTCGTCGACATCGTCAGCGCCGGCTTCGACGCCGGCGTGCGCTATGGCGAGCATCTCGCGCAGGACATGGTGGCGATCCCGCTGAGCGGCCCACAGCACTATGTCGTCGTCGCCTCGCCCGATTACATCGCGCGCCGCGGACGACCAAAACATCCGAAGGATCTGCTCGACCATGATTGCATCCGCGCCCGCTACTCGAGCGGCGTGATGCACGATCTGGAATTCGAGAAGGCCGGCCAGATCGTCAAGGTCGATCCGCCCGCAAAGCTGATCTCGACCAACATGAACCTTGCGATGCGCGCTGCGCTCGACGGCGTCGGCATCTGGGCGACGCTCGATGGTTATGTTGGCGAAGCCCTGAAGTCAGGCGCGCTGGTCAGCCTGATGGAAGATTGGTGCGAGCCGTTCCCGGGCCCGTTCCTGTACTATCCGAGCCGGCGCCAGACGCCGCCCGCGCTGCGCGCGTTCATCGATTTCGTCGCGGACTGGCGCAAGCGAAATACTGCGCGAAACTAGACCGTCACAGCGAGACGCCGAGGCCTCAGAGCATGCTCGGCAGCACGCGATCCGGCGGCTTGTGTGCGTCGAGGAAGGTGCGGATGTTGATGATCACCTTCTCGCCCATCTCGACGCGGCCTTCGATCGTGGCCGAGCCCATATGCGGCATCAAGGTCACCTTGCCGGCCTTGGCGAGCCGCACCAGCTTCGGGTTCACCGCGGGCTCGTGCTCGTAGACGTCGAGGCCGGCGCCGGCGATCTCGCCGCCTTCGATCAGCTTGATCAGCGTGTCTTCGTCCGTCACCTCGCCGCGCGCGGTGTTGACGATGTAGGCGTCTTTCCGGATCAGCTTCAGCCGCCGCGCCGAGAGCAGATGATAGGTCGCCGGCGTGTGCGGACAGTTCACCGAGATGATGTCCATCCGCGCCAGCATCTGGTCGAGGCTTTCCCAATAGGTCGCGCCAAGCTCTTCGGCGATCTTGGGCGCGACGGGACGCCGGTTGTGATAGTGGATCTGCAGGCCGAAGGCGCGGGCGCGGCGCGCCACCGCCTGGCCAATGCGACCCATGCCGATGATGCCGAGCCGCTTGCCGCCGATGCGGTGACCGAGCATCCAGGTCGGCGACCAGCCGGCCCACGGCTTTCCTTCGGTGAGGATCGAGGCGCCTTCGATCATCCGGCGCGGCACGGCCAGGATCAGCGCCATGGTCATGTCGGCTGTGTCCTCGGTCAGGACCTTTGGCGTGTTGGTGACGGTGATGCCGCGGGCATGCGCGGCCTCGACGTCGATATTGTCGACGCCGTTGCCGAAATTGGCGATCAGCCGCAGCTTGCAGTCGGGCTGGTTGACGATGTCGGCGCTGATATGGTCGGTGACGGTGGGAACCAGAACCTCGGCGGTGCGCGCGGCTTCCGCGAGCTGCTCGGCCGACATCGGCGTGTCCTCGAGATTGATCCGCGCGTCGAACAATTCGCGCATCCGCGTCTCGATCGAATCCGGCAGCTTGCGCGTCACGACGACGAGGGGCTTTTTCTTCACCGACATGTCCTGCTCTCATGAGGCGTCGCAGGCCGCCTCTGTCGCCAAAGGCCGGTCGTTGAGGTCTCATTAACCCGGTTGTTCGACACTGCCCTTGCCGTGTCCGTCCCCGGCGTTTCCTTCAAGCTCTCCCGATACTTCCGGCCGGAAAATCGGGGCAAACTGGTTGTTCAAGTGCCCGTCCTCTCTAGCAGAAGGCCGGGCCAAGACAAGAACCACGGGTTTAAGGCTTTGGGAACACCCGCGTGGGGCGGGAGAGGGCTGACGCGGCAGGTTTTGGATTTTGGAGTGAGGACCCGGCTCGGCCGGGTCGTCGACGGGAGACGGGTTGATGGCGTTGGGGCGTTTTTGTTCGGTGATGGCGCTCGTTTGCACCTGGTTGAGCGCCTCGGTCGGCCCCTCGCATTCGGCCAAGGACAGCACCCCGCAGACCGCCAGCGGCCTGCCGGTGCCGCGCTACGTCAGCCTCAAATCGGATCACGTCAACGTCCGCGCCGGCCCGACCAAGGACAATGACGTGGCCTGGGTCTATACCCGCGCCGGCCTGCCGGTCGAAATTACCGCCGAGTTCGAGAACTGGCGCCGGGTGCGCGATTCCGAGGGCGCCGAAGGCTGGGTCTATCACTCGCTGCTGTCCGGGCGACGTACTGCGGTCGTCACCATGAAGCACAAGGACGATCTCGCCCCGATCTACGATCGGGCTGATCTCGACAGTGCGGTGGCAGCAAAGCTCCAGGCCGGGGTCGTCACGCAGGTGAAGAAGTGCACCGCAAACTGGTGCCGCGTCACCGGCAACGGCTTCGACGGCTGGATCCAGCAGGAACGCCTTTGGGGCGTTTATTCGGACGAGCAGGTCAACTGACGCGCGCCCGTCGTCCCCGCGAACGCGGGGACCCATAACCACAGCGTTTAATTGTCTTGGAAGGTCTTAACCAGCGTGGCTCATTGAGAGATCACGCGATATGGGTCCCCGCGTTCGCGGGGACGACACCAGAGCGTGACCCTCAGCGCTTCTTGCGCAGGCGCACGACCATGTCGATGCGGGAGATCTCGTAGCCCTCGGGCACCTCCGGCATCTTGGACAGCGCCAGATGCGGATCCTCGATATCGACCAGCTCATGGCTGTTCTCGAGGTAGTAGTGGTGGTGGGTGGTGACGTTGGTGTCGAAATAGGTCTTGGTGCCGTCAACGCTGACCTGCCGGAGCAGGCCGGCATCAGTGAGCTGGTTCAACGTGTTGTAGACGGTCGCCAGCGACACCGGAACCTTGGCCAGGGTCGCTTCCTCGTAGAGCATTTCAGCCGTCAGGTGACGTGCACCCTTCCCGAACAGCAGCCAGCCGAGCGCCATCCGCTGGCGCGTCGGACGGAGCCCGGCGGACTGGAGCATTTCGTTGACGTCGTGCCAGGGGCAACCGGTCAAAGCCGGCTGGCGGCCGGACAGGAGGGCCGCGGCGTGGACGTCGTCGTCGTGATGGGGCGCGGTATTCTCGCTCATTTCCAGATTTCAGGCACGCGTGAACAATATCTCTCCGCAATATAAGAAGAGAAAGATGCAGATGCAAGTTTCTCGCAACTAGAGAGGTTCTAATCAGGCTTGAAGGTTCTAGTGAGTCTTGGAACCGAGCCCGGATCGCGTCATTTTACCTTCATGGATGCGCTTTGCCACCCGAAATGGCCTGTGTTAGAGAGCGCGCGGTTCCGCTTAGCCGATTTTGGCGCAGCCGGGCATGGAGGCCCGGTCGGCAGTCCATCCGGGGCATGCGGGAGCCGCGCCTGACGGTGGCAATCGGCGTTGCTCTCCGACCGAGACGGGGCCCATTTTCGCCAAAAAACGCCGCTCAATCGGAATTTAAACAGAGGCTCGTGCATGCTGAACAGGCGCAACGGTTACGAATACGAAGATCTGCTGGCCTGTGCTCGCGGCGAGATGTTCGGCCCGGGTAATGCCCAGCTGCCGTTACCGCCGATGCTGATGTTCGATCGCATCACCGAGATCAACGACGATGGCGGCGAGTTCGGCAAGGGGCTGGTGCGCGCCGAGCTCGACGTGAAGCCCGACCTCTGGTTCTTCGGCTGCCACTTCAAGAACGATCCGGTGATGCCCGGCTGCCTCGGCCTCGACGCGCTGTGGCAAATGGTCGGCTTCTATCTGGGCTGGACCGGAGGCGAAGGTCGCGGTCGCGCACTCGGCTTGAACGAGCTGAAGTTCAGCGGCCAGGTACTGCCCGAGGCGCGCAAGGTTGTGTACAACGTCGATATCAAACGCGTGATGCGTTCAAAGCTTGTGCTCGGTATCGCCGACGGGTGGCTTTCGGTCGATGACCAGATTATTTATCGCGCCAAGGACCTGAAGGTCGGCCTATTCAAGCAGGGCACGAGCCTGGGCTAACGCGCATCACCACGAAGACAACGAGCAAGAAGACAACGAGCAGGGCGAGGCTGTCATGAGGCGGGTTGTGGTCACCGGGATGGGCATCGTCTCGTCGATCGGAAACAACACCCAGGAAGTGCTTGCGAGCCTTCACGAGGCGAAGTCGGGCATTTCTCGGGCTGAGAAATATGCCGAGCTCGGCTTTCGTTCGCAGGTGCAAGGCGCGCCGACGCTCGATCCCGCAACCGTGGTCGACCGCCGGGCGATGCGCTTCCTCGGACAGGGCGCGGCGTGGAATCACATCGCGATGGAGCAGGCGATCCAGGACTCCGGTCTGTCGCCGGAGGAAGTCTCCAACATCCGCACCGGCATCATCATGGGCTCCGGCGGTCCCTCGGCACGCACCATCGTCGAATCCGCCGACATCACCCGCACCAAGGGCCCGAAGCGCGTCGGTCCGTTTGCAGTGCCGAAGGCGATGTCGTCCACGGCCTCAGCGACGCTTGCGACCTGGTTCAAGATCAAGGGCGTGAACTATTCGATCTCCTCGGCCTGCGCGACGTCGAACCATTGCGTCGGCAATGCGTATGAGACGATCCAGATCGGCAAGCAGGACGTCATCTTCGCCGGCGGCTGCGAAGAGCTGGACTGGTCGCTGTCGGTGCTGTTCGACGCCATGGGCGCGATGTCCTCGAAGTACAACGACACGCCGGCCACGGCCTCGCGTCCCTACGACGTCAACCGCGACGGCTTCGTGATCGCCGGCGGCGCCGGCGTGCTGGTGCTGGAAGAGCTCGAGCATGCCAAGGCGCGCGGGGCCCGGATCTACGGCGAGATCGTCGGTTACGGCGCGACCTCGGACGGCTACGACATGGTGGCGCCCTCGGGCGAAGGCGCCGAGCGCTGCATGCGCATGGCGATGTCGACGGTGAAGACCAAGGTCGACTACATCAACCCGCACGCCACCTCGACCCCGGCCGGCGATCCCCCGGAGATCGACGCGCTCCGCCGCGTGTTCGGTGCCGGCGAAAAGTGCCCGCCGATCTCGGCGACCAAGGCGCTGACCGGCCATTCACTGGGCGCGACCGGCGTGCAGGAGGCGATCTACTCGCTGCTGATGATGAACAACGGTTTCATCTGCGAGAGCGCGCACATCCAGGAGCTCGACCCTGTGTTCGCCGACATGCCGATCGTGCGCAAGCGCATCGACAACGTCAAGATCGGCACCGTGCTGTCGAATTCGTTCGGCTTCGGCGGCACCAACGCAACGCTGGTGTTCAGCCGGATGGACGTGTGAGTCTGGCACGCTGTCATGCCCCGGCTTGACCGGGGCATCCAGTACGCTGCGGCCTCTCGACCTAGCACAGCTGTGTCGGAATACTGGATGCCCCGCCTTCGCGGGGCATGACCTCGGAATAGTGGAGTTACGAGGCAATGGAAGGTTTGATGAAGGGCAAACGCGGTCTGATCATGGGCATCGCCAATGATCATTCGATCGCCTGGGGCATGGCCAAGACGCTGCATGCGCACGGTGCCGAGCTGGCCTTCACCTTCCAGGGCGAGGCCCTCGGCAAGCGCGTCAAGCCGCTGGCGGAGCAGCTCGGCGTGGACGTGGTGCTGCCCTGCGACGTCGAGGACATCGCAACCGTCGATGCCACCTTCGACGTCTTGCGCGAAAAATGGGGCAAGCTCGATTTCGTCATCCATGCGATCGGCTTTGCCGACAAGAACGAGCTGAAGGGCCGTTACGCCGACACCAGCCGCGAGAATTTTTCGCGTACCATGGTGATCTCCTGCTTCTCGTTCACGGAAGTGGCAAAACGCGCCGCCGAGCTGATGACCGACGGCGGCAGCATGATCACGCTGACCTTCGGTGCCTCCGAACGATCGATGCCGAACTACAACGTGATGGGCGTGGCCAAGGCGGCGCTGGAAGCTTCCGTGCGCTATCTCGCCTCCGATTTCGGACCGCGCGGCATTCGCGTCAACGCGATCTCCGCAGGTCCCATCCGCACGCTCGCGGGCTCGGGCATCGGCGAGGCGCGCGCGATGTTCGCCTTCATGCAGAAGCATTCGCCGCTGCGCCGCGGCGTCACGCTCGACGAGCTCGGCGGCTCGGCGCTGTATCTCTTGTCGGACCTGTCCGGCGGCGTCACCGGCGAGATCCACTATGTCGATTCCGGCTACAACATCGTGCTGATGCCGCGGCCGGACGATTTGAAGGCGGAATAGGTGACGGCCGCGTAGCCCGTCCTGCGGGACTGCCGCCTGAGGCACGCCAAGCCTCGCATCCCACAATCATGGGGCAGACTCTCGCGAAGGGATCGTGTTCAATCCCGCCCGGTGGCGCCGCAGGGTCATGGCCCGCGGTTCGGGAGGGACGATCTTGCCGAGTGTGCATGCGAGGTGTCGCGCGAGCGCGCTGGCGTCCGTTGCGGGCGCGGTGCTGCTGTGCGGCGGTTCGCATGCCCTGGCACAATCGGCGATCTGGGACACGACCCTTTCCAACACAAGCTGGTACGTCCCGACAGCGCAGCTACTCGCCTATGCGTCGCCGAAGACCGGCTTCGCCAACCCGATCCCGATCGGCGACCAGACCCTGTGGTCGCTCGCGACCGCGACCAACGGCTCGTTCACGGGAACGAGCGTTGCGCAGCTCAAGATCGGCCCCGCGCTTCTGACCGATACCTCGACGATCCAGGGCTTTGTCACCACCGCGGGCCAGATCACGATGCTGTTCACGCCGACCTCGGGCGGCGCCGCGACGGTGGGTCTCGGCCACATGAGGACTGTCGGCGGCGTGACGTCGATGGAGATGCAGATGATCACGGGCGACAGCGTGCTCGTGACTCATTGGGCGTACATGCTTCCCTACGATCCCGCCATCTTCACGCCGCCCGCTTCGCAACCCGTGCCCGCCAACTCTGTCCCGCAATGGGCCTGGACTTCAGGCACGCCGTGGCGGATTTCCAGCAATGCCTTGTTCGGCACCTCCGCGCCCGGCCGCTTCGTCATCACGAATTACCAGAACGGATATTTCTGGGGCGCGGGCATCGCGCCCGCAGGCAGCAGCGCTGCCAATTTCACGCTGCTCGGATCCGTGACGCCGGAGGGCAACGTGCTCTTCAACATGCTCTCGAAAGGCACGCTTGCCAGCCTCTATGGCGCAGCCAGCGGCGATGCCTCGGGCGCGCAGATGCTCGTCAGCACCTATGATCTCTCGGGCAATCCGACCGGAGGCATCGCCTATCTCTCCCTGGTGCGCCCCTATGCCGAGACGCTTCAGGCGCAGAACAGCCGCGCGGGCTTGGGGGCGGCCGACATGCTCTATCGGCTGTCGGCGACGTCGCTTGGCTGGAGCGGCAGCATGGCCGCCGGCTTCACGGCGCTCGACAATCTCGGCGGGGCCGGTCTCGTCAACGCGGTCAACCAGACCCTGCCTGTTCTCTCGGGCGCGGCATCGCAGGCGACCTACGCCACACAGCGCGTATTCCAGCAGACGATGACCGGGCGCTTGGACGACATGCTCGGGCTGAATGCCGGCGTCACCCCCGAGCGACATGTCTGGATGAAGCCGCTCGGCGGCAGCACCCGGCAGGGCAGCGTCGATGGCGTCTCCGGCTATAACGCTTCAGGCGGCGGCATTGCGATCGGTGCGGATACGACGATCTCCCCGCGCGCGATGCTCGGCGGCCTGTTCGCCTATTCGCGTCAAGCCATCACCGGCAGCGACGCCGCCGTCCCGAACCGGCTGGCCGTCGATTCCTATTCTGCAGGCCTCTACGGTGCCTATGCACTCGGCCATGGCATTCGCCTCGATGGCCAGCTCGACGGCGCGTTCAATGACAATGGCGAGAGCCGCTCGCTCACCTTCATCAACGGCGTCGCTGGAGCCGGTTATCGCTCCTACAGCGGCCATACGGGCGTCGGCATCAGCAAGCTGATCCCGGTCGACCCCGGACTTTCGATCGCGCCGTCGCTGCGGCTGGACTATGGACAGGTTCGCTCGCCCGCCTATCAGGAGGGCGGCGCGGGCGGCTTCAGCCTCAACGTGGATGCGCAAACCTATCGCGAGCTGACGGTGACGGCAGGGCTGAAGAGCGCGTACCGGATCACGAAGCAGGTCCATCTCACCGGTGAGGCCGGCGTCGGCTACAACACGATGAACCAGGGGCTGCAGATCAAGTCGGCGTTTGCCGGCGGTGGCGATAGTTTCGTCACCAACGGTCTTGCGCTATCGCCCTGGATCTACGCGACCGCGCTGGGGCTTGTTGCGACCGACGGCAAGGGTGTCGATCTCGGCCTCCGCTACGGTGTTGCCGCGACATCCTCCGGACTGCTTCAGCAGTCCGGGCTCGCCGTCCTCAAGATCAGGCTTTAGACCGCGGAGCGCTTCATCCGGCTGCGATCTTCTCCGCGCGCTGGAGTGCCGGGCGCGCGATGCATCGCGCCAGATAGGCGTCGAAGGCCGGGCGCGATGGCACCATCTTGAACAGGCGCACCGCGAAATTCAGGCCGGAGCCGACCACGACGTCGGCGGCGGAAAAATCCTCGCCGAGAATCCACGGTCCCTTGGCGAGCGCGGCCTCCAGCACGTCGAACACCTGCGTCGCGCTGCCCCAGGCCGCGGTCGAGGTCGGGATCTCGATCTTGGTGAAGATCTGGATGATGGCAGGCTCGATGCAGCCCGGTGAGAAGAACAGCCATTGCAGATAGCGCGCGCGGCGCGGGTCGGTCACATCAGGCGCGAGCTTCGTCTCGGGGTAGCGATCGGCGATGTAGGCGCAGATCGCCGCGGCCTCGCCAAGGGCTGCATCGCCGTCGGTCAGCGCCGGCACTTTCCCCATCGGGTTGACCTTGAGGAAGTCCGGCGCTTTCTGCGCCCCGGTCGAGATGTCGGTCAGCACGCGCTCATAGGGAAGGCCGCTCTCCTCCATCAGCCAGAGCGTCGTGAACGAGCGCGAGCGGGGAGACCAATACAGCTCGATCATGGCGCGGAACCTTTCGGAGGCGAGAGGCGAACAGCAGGCAATTCATGCCGCGTTTGCCGCGCATTCGCAACGCACTACGCCTAGCTAGAAGCCAACCAGCGTCAGCGACATATGGGTCAACGTTGTTCAGTGCCGCCTTGGCGTGCTGCTGGTCGACGTCCAAGCAAAAGTGGCAACGTCTTGTCGAGGCTCCCCGCCAGCATGGCGCGCACGCCGTCGCGCAGTGCAGGATTGCCGGCGGCATCTTCAGGGCGCGTTGGAAACGATTCTGCGGGCAATTCGCGATAAGGACCGCCGACGAGCTTGCCCAAGAACCTCTGCACCGCCAGCGAATGATCCAGGTTAATCAGTGCAGAGCTCTGTCTGACGATGGCAAAGTCGCGCCCGTCAAAGATACGGATAAACGCCAGGGCGTGGAGAAAGATGCGACGCCCGAGCACCACATCCTGGTTGAGGATGCCGAAGCCGCGGACCGTGTAGCTTGATGACCCGATCGGACTGATTGCATTGAGGATCTGGATGTAGTGTCGGCAGTTCGTTCCTTTCGCGGTCTCGCGCATGTATCCGCTCAGCTCCGCGTTAGGATCGCGGACCAGCCTGTCTTTCAACGTGTCCTTTGACGCGTCGCGCGGAGGAAATTTCGCCGGGTTGTCGGGGATTCTCAGAACGGACGCGCCGGCCGGGATCGCGGCGCGAGTCCGCGCGAAGATCAGATCGCTCAGTCCCCAGCCTGGGATCGGGACCACCGTCTTCTTGTTCTGAAATATGGTCAGGCCGGTCGTCTGCACGGTGAACTCATCGCCGGTGGTGACGACGACACCGAAGTCGCACGAGCCGCCGGCCGCGGGAGCGGGCTTGCCCGTCGCTTCACGCCGCGTGGTCAGCCTGCCATTGGCTTGTTTGACGGTTGTTTGTGCCGTCTCCGGTTGGACTTGTGCCCGCGCCTGAGTTGAAAAACACCACAGGATGATCGTAATGACGAGCAGCCGCGCAATGATGTTGAACGCGGCTGTGTTCGCAGGCGCAGCCAAACTTGATCCTTTGGCGCGTCGTGTCGGCAAAGTCGCTTACTCGCCCTTGATGTATGCGGGCAAAACCTTGTCCAGCTTTGCCGTGATCAGGCTGCGCGCGCTGTCGCGCAGGGTCGCGTTGTTCGCCGCCTGCTCGGGTGTCTTGGGAAACTCGAGATCGTTGAGAATGCGATTATTGTCGTTCTTGTTCGAAAAACTCGATGCAAGCACATCTCCGAAATTCCGGGAGGGCGCCCGGTGGATTTCAAAGGTACGCCCGTCAAATACGTTCAGGAGAAAATAGGCGACCACGACGCCTCTTCCGGCAGGGCTCGCCCAATTCTTGTAGACCCCGACGCCTTCGATTGACTGATTGGTGCCGTCGACTGTAACGCGGGATTTCGTGGCGACGATGTAACGTTCGCAATTGGTGCTGCCGGCGATCTGACGCACCAGGGCTGTCAGGTCGTTGCGGTCATTGCGGAACAGCTTTGCTTCGGGGTGATAATACGGTTTGAAGGCGCCATTGGCGTAAGCGATTTTTCGGACCGCGATGCCGGGAGCCGCGGCACGAACCCGCCCGACCAGGAGATCATCGAGGCCCCACGCATCGATCGGCGCCTCCAAATACTCGTTGCCGAACATCGTAAGGCCGACATGTTGCACCGAGAAATAGTCTCCAATCGCGGAAATGACGCCGATCTGGCACGGGCCGCTCTGCGCCGCGACCGGCTGTTGTGCAGCCGGTTTGGCTTTCGGCGCGGCCTTCTTGACCGCCGGTTTGGCGGGAGGCGCGGCGGGTGTTGGAGGAGTTTGCGCGACTGCCGAGGTCCAAATGGACGAGAGCACGATCAGCGAGACAGCAATGCGGAGCATGAATTCCGGGAGGTCAGAGTCAGGAGGTGATCGTTCCCGCTACATTAGGTGGGGATCGTGACAACCGCAAGCTGCACCCGCGTGTTGCTGCCTATCCGGTCGGCCGTTGCCGCTTCCATCGGTAGTACTTCATCATGAAGCCGTTCGACGGTTCGATCTCTTCCTTCTCGAACACAAAACCTTCACGCTCGTACCAATGCCAGGCCTTTTCGTTCTCGCGCACGCAACGCAGGTACATCTCGTCGGGCATTTTCGTGCGCGTGAAAGCGAGCAGCTTTCGTCCGAGCGATTGGCCCTGATAGGCGGGGCCGACGAACAGCATGTCGAGATAGAGTCTTGGCACATGCAGCGCCAGCATGGCGGCGATGGTGCCGCGATCGTCGGCGACGAACAGGCTCCAGCCATCCGCGATCTCGCGCCGGATGCGTGCGCGCAGGTCTGCCAGCAGGGCGTCGCTGGCCTCGCCGAGGCCGGTCGAGACCCAGCTCTCCATCCAGACACGGCCGACCTCGTCATATTCGTCGGGGCGCGCAGGGCGGATGGTGATGGGCTGCGGCATCGGCGGCTCAGGCGCGGTTGCGCGCGGCCTGCCGCGGGCGAGCCTTGCCGGCCGACAGGCATACCACCTCGGAGATCTGCAGCAGCTGCCGCGCCAGCGGGCTGGTCTTGCGCCAGACCATGCCGATGGTGCGCGAGGGCTCGGGGTCGCGGAAGCGCGACAGCGAGACCGAGGCGGAGCGCGTCTCCACCGGCACCGCCATTTCAGGGATCAGCGTCACGCCGATGCCGGCGCTGACCATCTGCACCAGCGTCGACAGCGAATTGGCATCCAGCATCTCGCGCGGCGGCGCCGACTGCATGTTGCAGAACGACAGCGCCTGATCGCGGAAGCAGTGGCCTTCTTCGAGCAGCAGCAGCCGCATCTCGCGCATCATCTCGCGCGAGGGCACCGGCGTGCCTTCGTCGGATCCCGGACGTACCAGCAGGAATTTCTCGTCGAACAGGGCAACTTCGGTGAGCGAGGGCTCGGACACCGGCAGCGCCACGATCGCGGTGTCGAGGCGGCCTTCCACCAGTTCCTGGATCAGCCGGGGCGTCATGGTCTCGCGCACGCGGATGTCTAGCTCGGGATGCATGCGCGTCAGATTCTTGGTGATCTTCGGCAGCAGATACGGCGCGATGGTCGGGATCATGCCGATGCGCAGGCGGCCCGCGAAACGGTCCTGCGAGGCGCGGGCGAAATCACCGAGCTCATCGACCGAGCGCAAAATGTCGCGGACCCGCTGGGACAGTTCCTCGCCGAACCGGGTCAGCGCCACCTGGCGCGCGCTGCGCTCCAGCAGCAGGCCGCCCAGCGCCTCCTCCAACTCCTTGATCTGCATCGACAAGGCCGGCTGCGAGATCGAGCAGGCCTCCGCCGCGCGGCCGAAATGACCATGACGGGCCAAGGCATCGAAATACCGGAGCTGCCGCAGGGTGACGTTGAGCATCAGGAAATCTTATTGCAGCGATCACTAAAGTCAACTTCCCCTGATCGAACGCGGCGCTTAGAGTGGTTCTACCTGGTCAAAAGGCGCGAGTTCGACGCCACCAGAGGAGGTATTCATGGACGACTCTTCGAAGTGCCCGTTTTCGGGCGGAAAACCCACGCGCGTGAACCGTGACTGGTGGCCGACGCAGCTCGACATCGAGGTGCTGCACAAGAATTCCGCCCTGTCCGATCCCATGGGCAAGGGCTTCGACTACGCCAAGGAATTCAAGTCGCTCGATCTGAACGCGGTCATCAAGGACCTGACCGCGCTGATGACCGATTCGCAGGAATGGTGGCCCGCCGACTTCGGTCACTATGGCGGCCTCATGATTCGCATGGCCTGGCATAGCGCGGGCACGTATCGCACCACCGACGGTCGTGGCGGCGCCGGTGCCGGTCAGCAGCGTTTCGCGCCGCTCAACAGCTGGCCCGACAACGCCAACCTCGACAAGGCCCGCCGTCTGCTCTGGCCGATCAAGCAGAAGTACGGCCGCAAGATCTCTTGGGCCGATTTGATGGTTCTCGCCGGCAACGTCGCGCTGGAATCGATGGGCTTCAAGACCTTCGGTTTCGCCGGCGGTCGCGCCGACGTGTGGGAGCCGGAAGAGCTCTATTGGGGTCCGGAAGGCACTTGGCTCGGCGATGAGCGCTACAGCGGTGAGCGTCAGCTCGCCGAGCCGCTCGGCGCCGTGCAGATGGGCCTCATCTACGTCAATCCGGAAGGTCCGAACGGCAAGCCGGATCCGGTCGCCGCGGCCAAGGACATCCGCGAGACCTTCGCCCGCATGGCGATGAACGACGAGGAAACCGTCGCGCTGATCGCCGGCGGCCACTCGTTCGGCAAGACCCACGGCGCGGGTGATCCGTCGCTGGTCGGTCCGGAGCCGGAAGCCGGTGCGCTGGAAGACCAGGGTCTCGGCTGGAAGAGCAAGCACGCATCGGGTCACTCCGGTGATTCGATCACCAGCGGTCTCGAGGTGACGTGGACCACGACGCCGACGAAGTGGAGCAACAACTTCTTCGAGAACCTGTTCAACTACGAATGGGAGCTGACGAAGAGTCCGGGCGGCGCGCAGCAGTGGACGGCCAAGGGCGCCGACGCGATCATTCCCGATGCCTTCGACAAGTCGAAGAAGCACCGGCCGACGATGCTGACGACCGACCTCTCGCTGCGCTTCGATCCGGCCTACGAGAAGATCTCGCGCCGCTTCCTGGAGAATCCCGCCCAGTTCGCGGACGCCTTTGCCCGCGCCTGGTTCAAGCTCACCCATCGCGACATGGGTCCGATCCAGCGCTATCTCGGCCCGCTGGTGCCGAAGGAGACGCTGATCTGGCAGGATCCAATTCCGGCCGTGAATCACGAGCTCGCCAGCGATCAGGACATCGCCGCGCTGAAGACCAAGATCCTGGCTTCGGGCCTGTCGGTGTCCGAGCTGGTCTCGACCGCCTGGGCGTCGGCCTCGACGTTCCGCGGCTCGGACAAGCGCGGCGGCGCCAACGGCGCCCGCATTCGCCTGGCCCCGCAGAAGGATTGGGAGGTGAACCAGCCGGCTCAGCTCTCCAAGGTCCTCGGCAAGCTCGAAGCGATCCAGAAGGACTTCAACGCGTCCTCGGGCGCCAAGAAGGTCTCGTTGGCCGACCTCATCGTCCTCGGCGGCACCGCCGCGGTCGAGAAGGCGGCGAAGGATGCCGGCGTCGAGGTCAAGGTCGGCTTCACGCCGGGCCGCATGGATGCTTCGCAGGAGCAGACCGACGCGGAGTCCTTCGCGCCGCTCGAGCCGCGGGCCGATGGCTTCCGCAACTATGTCAGCAAGCGGCATCAGTTCCTGCAGCAGGAAGAAGCCCTCGTCGACCGCGCGCAGCTGCTCAGGCTCACCGGGCCTGAGCTCACCGCGCTGGTCGGCGGCCTGCGCGTGCTCGGCGCCAATGCGAACGGATCGAAGCACGGTGTCCTCACCGCCAAGGTGGGTACGCTCTCCAACGACTTCTTCGCCAATCTGCTCGACATGAGCGTGCAATGGGTGCCGGTTGCCGACGGCAGCTATGAAGCGCGCGACCGCAAGACCAATGCGGTGAAGTGGACCGGCACGCGTGCCGATCTGATCTTCGGTGCGCACTCGCAGCTCCGCGCCTTCGCCGAGGTCTACGCCTCGTCGGATGCCAAGCAGCAATTCGTGCAGGACTTCGCCAAGGCCTGGACCAAGGTGATGAACCTCGACCGCTACGACATCGTGGCCTGAGGTCGACTGATCTCACCTCGGGCACGGTGCATCCTCTCCCGCTTGCGGGGGAGGGGCGCGCTTTCCGGAGGCGAACACAAACAAAAAGGGCGGCCTTGCGGCCGCCCTTCGTGTTTCTGATGCAGTCGGCGATTACTCGCCGGCCGCTTCGCGTGGGGCCTTCTCGCCCTCGCCGCCCTTGCCTTCGAGGTCTTCGCCGGTGGTCTGGTCGACCACCTTCATCGACAGGCGGGTCTTGCCGCGATCGTCGAAGCCGAGCAGCTTGACCTTGACCTTGTCGCCTTCCTTGACGACGTCGGAGGTCTTCTGCACGCGGTTGGCCGCGAGCTGGCTGATGTGAACGAGGCCGTCCTTGGAGCCGAAGAAGTTCACGAAGGCGCCGAACTCCATCACCTTGACGACGGTGCCGTCATAGATCTGGCCGACTTCCGGATCGGACGCGATCGACTTGATCCACTTGATCGCGGCCTTCATCGCCTCGCCGTCGGAGGAGGCGACCTTCACGGTGCCGTCGTCCTCGATGTTGACCTTGGCGCCGGTCTTCTCGACGATCTCGCGGATCACCTTGCCGCCGGTGCCGATCACTTCGCGGATCTTGTCGGTGGCGATCTTGAAGGTCTCGATGCGCGGCGCGTATTCGCCGAGCTCGGCGCGGGCGTTGGTGAGCGCCTTGGCCATCTCTCCGAGGATGTGGATACGACCGTCCTTGGCCTGGGCGAGCGCCACCTTCATGATCTCTTCGGTGATGCCCTCGATCTTGATGTCCATCTGGAGCGAGGTGATGCCCGCTTCCGTACCGGCCACCTTGAAGTCCATGTCGCCGAGATGGTCCTCGTCGCCGAGGATGTCCGAGAGAACCGCAAAGCGCTTGTCCTCAAGGATCAGGCCCATCGCGATGCCCGCGGTCGGACGCTTCAACGGCACGCCGGCATCCATCAACGCGAGCGAGGCGCCGCAGACCGAAGCCATCGAGGACGAGCCGTTCGACTCGGTGATCTCCGAGACCACGCGGATCGTATAGGGGAACTCGTGATGCGGCGGCAGCACCGGGTGGATCGCACGCCAGGCAAGCTTGCCGTGGCCGATCTCGCGGCGCTTGGTGCCGCCGAGGCGGCCGGTCTCACCGACCGAATAGGGAGGGAAGTTGTAGTGCAGCAGGAACGTCTCTTTGTACGTTCCCGACAGCGCGTCGATGTACTGCTCGTCCTCGCCGGTGCCGAGCGTGGTGACGACCAGGCCCTGCGTTTCACCGCGGGTGAACAGCGCCGAGCCGTGGGCGCGCGGCAGCACGCCGACTTCGGCGACGATGTTGCGCACGGTCTTGCTGTCGCGACCGTCGATGCGCTTGCCGGTGTCGAGGATGTTCCAGCGAACGATCTTCGCCTCGAGCTCCTTGAACACGGCGCTGATGCGCAGCTTGTCGTATTTCGGCTCCTGCCCTTCGGGGAAGTAGTGGGCGATCACCTTCTCCTTGACCTTGCCGACCGCGGCGTAGCGATCCTGCTTGACCGGAATGGCGTAGGCGGCGCGCAGCTCCTGCTCGACGATGCCGAGCATTTCCTTCTCGAGCGCGGCATTGTCGATGACGGTGACTTCGCGCGGCTCCTTGGCGGCCTTCTCGGCCAGCTCGATGATGGCGTTGATCACCGGCTGGAAGTGGCGGTGACCGAACATCACGGCGCCGAGCATGACCTCTTCGTTCAGCTCCTTGGCTTCCGATTCGACCATCAGCACGGCGTCGGCGGTGCCGGCGACGACGAGGTCGAGCTGGGTGTCGACCATCTCGTCGAGCGTCGGGTTGAGGATGAACTCGTCATTGGCGAAGCCGACGCGGGCGGCGCCGATCGGGCCCTTGAAGGGGGCGCCGGACAGGGTCAGCGCAGCGGACGAAGCCACCAGCGCGACGATATCAGGATCGTTCTCCATGTCGTGCGACAGCACGGTGGCGATCACCTGGGTCTCGTTGCGCCAGCCGTCGACGAACAGCGGACGGATCGGACGGTCGATCAGGCGGGAGACCAGCGTCTCCTTCTCGGTCGGACGACCTTCGCGCTTGAAATAGCCGCCGGGAATGCGGCCAGCCGCGTAGGTCTTCTCCTGGTAGTCGACGGTCAGCGGCAGGAAGTCGACGCCCTCGCGCGGCGCCTTCGCCGCGACGACGGTGGCGAGCACGACGGTCTCGCCATAGGTGGCGACGACGGCGCCATCGGCCTGACGGGCGATCTTGCCGGTTTCCAGCTTGAGAGTGCGTCCACCCCAGTCGATCTCGACCGAATGCTTATTGAACATAGATGTCTTCTTTCATGGGTTCTCGAAAGAAGGACGGCTCGAAAAACAAAAACCATGCGCAAGATTGCGGGGCGCTGATCGAAGCGGGTGATCAGCGTCCTGCGATCCTGCCATGGTTTTTGGATTTCGGATGGCGTCCATCCTTTCGGGTCATACGGGCGCCTTGCCCGTTGTGCCCAGCCGCCGGATTGCTGCTGGACTGTCAGTCGGCACGAATGCGAACACCGAACCTTCGGTCTTCGCTCATCATGCCCCGGATCCGAATCGTCAACGATCCGCATCCGGCGTGCGCGCAGCTTCGATCAAAAAGCTTTAAATAAGCGCTCTCGCTCGAAACCACGCACGAAAACGCGCGCCAGTGGCGCGCGTGGGAACACTTAGCGACGAATGTTGTGCTTCTCGAGCAGCGCCTTGTAACGCGCCTCGTCCCGCTTCTTCAGGTAGTCGAGCAGCGAGCGGCGGGTCGAGACCAGCTTCAAGAGGCCACGACGCGAATGGTTGTCCTTCACGTGGGTCTTGAAATGGTTGGTCAGGTTGTTGATGCGCTCCGACAGGATCGCGACCTGAACCTCCGGCGAGCCGGTGTCGCCGGCCTTGGTGGCATTCGTCTTGATGACTTCCGCTTTGCGTTCTGCGGCAATCGACATCGTCAATTTCTCTCGTTGCGACCGGTTGAGGCAGTCAAGCCGGTCAGGTTGAACACACGCTTGGGGATGATTTCGCCATTGCCAACTTCAGCAAGCGCCAAAAGACGGCCTGCCACCGTGACATAGACTGTGCCGCTACAAGTGGGCGCATCCCGTCCGCGCAACAAAACGGCCTGGCCCCGGTGGAGCCTTGCCGCATCAGCCCGAGTGACGGCCAGTGCCGGGATGTCGTCCAGCGCGGTCTCAACGGGCATAAGCGCGTCCGCGAGGCTACCCTCGCCGGACGCGGCTCTATCGCACAAAGCCTCCAGCTGATCCAGCGGAATCATGTCGTTTTCGCCAAATGGGCCGACCAGTGTCCGCCGGAGCGCGCAAATATGGCCGTAAGTGCCGAGAATCCGGCCCATATCGCGGGCCAGGGCGCGGACATAGGTGCCCTTGCCGCACTCGGCCTCGAATACGGCGTGGTCGTTATCCGGTTGATCTACAAGGGTTAAATGGTGAATCTCGACCGGACGGGGCGCCAGCTCCACGACCTCGCCATCGCGGGCGAGGTCGTAGGCGCGCTCGCCCTGAACCTTGATCGCGGAATAGCGCGGCGGGATCTGCTCGATCACCCCGGTAAAGCGAGGCAGGAGAGCCAGGATGGCCTCCCGGGTCGGGCGCTGGTCGGAGGTCGCCGTCGCGCGGCCCTCGATGTCGTCGGTATCGCGCTCCTCGCCCCAGCACACCGTGAACTGGTAGCGCTTGCGGCCGTCCATGACGAAGGGAACGGTTTTGGTCGCTTCTCCGAGCGCGATCGGCAGCCCGCCCGAGGCGAGCGGATCGAGCGTGCCGGCGTGGCCGGCGCGCTTGGCGTTGAACAGGCGCTTGAGCACCGCAACCGCCTGCGTCGAGGTCATGCCGATCGGCTTGTCGAGCACGACCCAGCCATGGACGTCGCGCCGGTCGCGGCGAACCTGGTTGCCCTTCTGCTGCTTGGCGCGCGGATCGTTGTTGACGCGGCGCGGCTCCTGATGCGGCTGTGAATTGCCGCCGACTTCCGCAAAATTATTGTTCTGCACGTCGCGCTGGTCGGCCTGTTCGCCGGTGATCGTGTCGTGAGCCGGGTCCATCGTCATCGTTCTTCTTCCCGATCCGTTTCCGGATCCTGTTCCAGATCTTTCTGCACCGCAGGTGTTCGCAAAAGCTTCTCGATCCGTTCCGCTTCGTCGAATCGTTCGTCGACGCGGAAGCGAATGTCAGGTGCAAATTTCAGGTTAACGCGCCGCGCGACTTCGCCGCGCAGGAACTTCTTGTTGCGTTCGAGCGCAGCAATGACGATGTCGGTGTCGCGGCCACCGAGCGGCATCACATAGACTGTCGCGAGCTTCAGGTCGGGCGACATCCGCACCTCCGGCACGGTGATGATGTGACCTTCGAGGTCCGCATCATGCACATTGCCTTGCGCCAGAATATCGGCCATCGCGTGGCGAACCTGCTCGCCGACGCGCAACTGACGTTGCGAGCCTCCGCCGGGGACGGAACTCTTCTTCTGATGATGGCGTGGCATTCTCGAAAATCACCTCGTCATGCCCGTGTTCGAGGCACGGGCATTGCCATTTGTCCTGTTGAAACGAAGAGGGGTGGATGGCCGGAAAAATCCGGCCATCGCACTCCCGCAATTTCAGTTCAAAAAGATCCGAACGCTTCGGTAAGATTTGGACTTACAGGGAGCGCTGGATCGTCTCCACGCGGTAACATTCGATGACATCGCCCGCGCGCATGTCGTGGTAGTTCTCGAAGGCCATGCCGCATTCCTGACCGGACTGGACTTCCTTCACTTCGTCCTTGAAGCGCTTCAGCGTCGACAGCTTGCCTTCGTGCACGACGACGTTGTCGCGGATCAGGCGCACATTGGCGCCGCGTTCCACGGTGCCGTCGGTGACGCGGCAGCCGGCGACCTTGCCGACCTTGGAGATGTTGAAGATCTCCAGGATCTCGGCATTGCCCAGCATGGTTTCGCGCAAGGTCGGCGCGAGCAGGCCGCTCATCGCCTTCTTCACGTCGTCCACGAGGTCGTAGATGATGTTGTAGTAGCGGATCTCGATGCCGTTGCGCTTGGCGGCCGCAGCGGCCTCCTTGTTGGCGCGAACCGAGAAGCCGATGATCGCGGCATTGAAACCTTCCGCGAGCGTCACGTCGGATTCCGAGATACCGCCGACGCCGGCATGCAGGATGCGGGCGGCGACTTCGTCGGTGCCGAGCTTCTCCAGCGAGCCGAGGATCGCTTCCAGCGAGCCCTGCACGTCGGCCTTGACGATCAGCGGGAATTCCTTGCGGCCCGCCGTCTTCAACTGCGACATCATCTGCTCGAGCGAGCCGCGCATGCCGGAGATCGAGGCAGCCGCGTTCTCGCGCTTCTGGTGCGCGCGGTAGCTCGTGACCTGGCGGGCGCGGGCTTCGTTCTCGACCACGGCGAGACGATCGCCGGCTTCCGGCGGACCGTTGAAGCCGAGCACTTCGACCGGCACCGAGGGACCGGCTTCCTGCACGGTCTCGCCCTGATCCGAGATCAGCGCACGGACGCGGCCCATTTCGGCGCCGGCGACGATGATGTCGCCGACCCGCAGCGTGCCGCGCTGGACCAGCACGGTCGCCACCGGACCACGGCCGCGATCGAGCTTGGCTTCGATCACGGTGCCTTCGGCCGGACGCTCCGAATTGGTCTTCAGGTCGAGGATTTCGGCCTGGAGCGCGATCATCTCGAGCAGCTTGTCGAGGTTGGTCTTGTTCTTGGCGGACACTTCGACGTCGACGACGTCGCCGCCGAACGATTCGACCTGCACCTCGTGCTGGAGCAGCTCGGTGCGCACGCGCTCGGGCTTGGCGTCGGGCTTGTCGATCTTGTTGATGGCAACGATGATCGGCACCCGCGCCGCCTTGGCGTGGTTGATGGCCTCGATCGTCTGCGGCATCACGCCGTCATCGGCCGCGACCACCAGCACGACGATGTCGGTGACCTTGGCGCCGCGGGCGCGCATCGCGGTGAACGCGGCGTGGCCGGGCGTGTCGATGAAGGTGATCTTCTTGCCGCTCTCGGGCGAGACGACCTGATAGGCGCCGATATGCTGGGTGATGCCGCCGGCCTCGCCGGAGACCACGTTGGCATGACGGAGCGCGTCGAGCAGCGAGGTCTTGCCGTGGTCGACGTGACCCATCACGGTCACGACGGGCGAACGCGTCTCGGTATCGGTGGAATCGTCGACCTGGTCGAACAGACCTTCTTCGACGTCCGAGGCGGCAACGCGCTTGACGGTGTGACCGAGCTCTTCGGCGATCAGCTGCGCAGTGTCGGCGTCGATCACGTCGGTGATCTTGTGCATCGCGCCCTGCTTCATCAGCATGCGGATGACGTCGACCGCGCGCTCGGCCATGCGGTTGGCGAGCTCCTGGATGGTGATCGCTTCCGGAATGACCACCTCGCGGATGAGCTTTTCCTTCGGCTCGTTGGAGGCGTGGCCCTTCAGACGCTGGGTGCGGCGGCGGAACGAGGCGATCGAACGCTCGCGCACCTCGTCGGCATTGAGCGCGGTGACGACCGTGAGGCGGCCGCGCTCCTTCTGCGGGCCGGGCTTGTGGGTGGTCTTGGGGGCTGCCGCAGGACGCGCAGCGCCGCCGGGACCGCGGCGGATCTGACGCGGACCATCGTCCTCGTCCGGTCCGGCTGCAACCGCGGGCGCGCGGCCCAGCGGGCCGCCGGCCGGCCGTTGCGTGGTGGTTCCAGGGCGCGCAGTCGTCGTTCCCGGGCGTGCCGTCGCGGCGCCGGGCCGCGGCGCCGGCGCTCCAGGCCGCGATGCGGGAGCCGCAGGGGCGGCGGCTGCGGGACGCGGCGCGGAAGCCGGCTGCTCGCCTTCGCCAAAACGCTTCTTGGCCTCGGTCTCGGCCTTGCGCTTGGCCTCGTCTTCGTGACGGTGGCGCTCCTCCTCGGCCTTGCGGCGGGATTCGGCGGCTTCGCGCTCGGCGCGTTCAGCGGCTTCGCGAACGGCGCGGCGCTGAGCCTCTTCCTCGGCCTGGCGGCGCTCTTCGACTTCGCGAACTTTCGCATCGGCCAGCGCGCTGGCGCGGGCCGAGCGTTCGTCCTCGGTCAACGTCCGCAGCACCACGCCCGAGCCGGCATTGCGCGGCGGAGCAGGCGGCGCCGGGCGCGAGGGTGCCGGTGCGGGCGCGGCGGGTGCCGGCTTCGCCACCTCGGCGGCCTGCGGCTCAGGAGCGCCGGGATTACGGCGCTTGCCGCGCGTCTCGACCAGCACCTGCTTGCTGCGGCCATGGGCGAAGCTCTGGCGCACAGTGCCCGTTTCGACGCGCGGCTTGAGCGATAGCGTCTTGCTCGGAACGCTCAGCTTCTTGTCGCCAGGGGTCTTGGTATCAACCATTCAGCAGTCCTAATCCTGATTTATCAGTGTTGTGCGTTGCCGCACCGTCCAATCGGGTCGTCGTTGTCTCTCAGAAATCCTGGCCGGGTTCTTCGGCAGTCTTGTCAGCGTCCGCCATCCGGTATCGGACCAGCATCTGGCTACGTGACAGGAATGACTTGCTCGCCGGGCCCGCGAGCACGGCAGCATGTATCACATTTGACCGGGTTAGTGCCAAATCCAATTCTACCGATTTCAGGGCGGTGATGACGGGAATCTGCGGCTTGGCGCCGCGATTTCCGGCATTTTGACGTGCCAGCATGTCCAATTTGCGGATTCCGTCCGCGGCCCCGTCGCTGGCGTGGATCAGGACCTCGACCGTGCCCTCCCCAAGGGCGCTTTCGACCTTGCCGAAGCCGGCGACGACCTGGCCGGCCTTGGCGGCGATCCCAAGGGCTTCGGTCACGCTCCGAACCAGGAGCGCCTCGATGTCGGCGGGAAGCGTCTGAGGGATGCGCAGCTCGCGCTTGAAGGCTTTGCTAAATTGGTGACGCCGCACGGCTTCCGCAACCACCTCGCGTGAGGCGGTCACCCACATGCCGCGTCCGGGCAGCTTGCGCTTGAGATCGGGAACTATTTCGCCTTGGGGGGATACGACGAAGCGAATCAGCTCGTCGATCGGCCGGACCTGCCGACTGACCGCGCACATCCGCACGGTCGCGGACCTTTCGGTCCGCGGGCCATGGTCGAGATCGTGGTCAGTGTCTGCGAGCATCCGGGCGACATTCTCCTTCGCCCTTAAGCCGGCTGATCTTCGCTGGCCTCAGCCTCTTCGGCGGGCTTTGCAAGATCGGCCTCGGTGATCCAGCCGGCCTTGACGCGGGCCTGCATGATCATCGCTTCGGCATCGTCACGGGAGATGTCGATCCCATCGAGCGCGCCCGGGAATTTGGTCTGCTCGCCGCCTTCCTTGCGCTCGGTCCAGCCGACGAGATCGTCGGTGGCGCAGCCCGCGAGGTCCTCGACCGTCTTGATGTCGTTCTCGCCGAACTTCACCAGCATCTTGGAGGTGACGCCCGGCACGTCCTTGACGGCATCCTCGACGCCGAGCTCCTTGCGACGCGCCTCGATCTCGGCTTCCTGCTGCTCGAGATATTCGCGGGCGCGGCTCTGCAGCTCTTGCGCGGTCTCTTCGTCGAAACCTTCGATGCCAGCGAGTTCCTTGAGGTCCACCATGGCGAGTTCCTCGACCGAGGTGAAGCCTTCGGAGGCCAGGAGCTGGCCGACCACTTCGTCGACGTTGAGCGATTCCATGAAGACGCGGGTGGAGTTCTCGAAGTCGGCCTGGCGGCGCTCCGATTCCTCCTGTTCGGTCAGGATGTCGATGTCCCAGCCGGTGAGCTGCGAGGCCAGACGCACGTTCTGGCCGCGGCGGCCGATCGCCAGCGAAAGCTGGTTGTTGGTGTCGGGGACGACGACCTCGATGCGCTCGCGGTCTTCGTCGATGACGACCTTGGAGACTTCCGCCGGCGCCAGCGCGTTGACCACGAAGGTCGCGATATCCGGCGACCACGGGATGATGTCGATCTTCTCGCCCTGCAATTCGTTCACCACGGCCTGCACGCGCGAACCGCGCATACCGACGCAGGCGCCGACCGGATCGACCGAGGAATCGCGGGAAATCACGCCGATTTTCGCGCGCGAGCCCGGATCGCGGGCGACCGCCTTGATCTCGACGATGCCGTCATAGATCTCCGGCACTTCCTGCGCGAACAGTTTCGCCATGAATTGCGGATGGGTGCGGGACAGGAAAATCTGCGGACCGCGCGTCTCGCGGCGGACGTCGAAGATGTAGGCGCGGACGCGGTCGCCGTTGCGGAACACTTCGCGCGGCAGCATCTCGTCGCGGCGGATGATGGCTTCGCCACGGCCGAGATCGACGATCACACTGCCATATTCGACGCGCTTGACGACGCCGTTGACGATGTCGCCGATACGGTCCTTGAACTCCTGGTACTGCCGGTCACGCTCGGCCTCGCGCACCTTCTGCACGATGACCTGCTTGGCTGATTGCGCAGCGATGCGGCCATATTCCAGCGGCGGCAGGGTGTCGGCGATGGTGTCACCGACCTGGGCGCCGGGATTGGCGCGCTGCGCGTCGACCAGCGAGATTTGGTTCGAGTGATTCTCGACCTTCTCGACCACCAGCATGTGGCGCGACAGCCGCAGCTCGCCCTTCTTCGGGTCGATCTCGGCGTGAACGTCAGTCTCGCTGCCGTAACGGGCCCGCGCGGCCTTGGCGATGGCGTCCTCCATTGCCGCGATGACGATGCCGCGGTCGATCGATTTCTCGCGCGCAACGGCGTCGGCGATCTGGAGCAATTCAAGTCGATTGGCGCTGACTGCCATGGCTAGTCTCCTTGGTCAGGATCGATCTCGCCGCGCCGCGCGCGTTCGGCGGCAAGGCGATGTTTCTTGGTGTTGGTCGGGGCCGGCTTCTTCTTCGTCGGCTTGGTGTTCTTGGTGGTTTTCGCGCTGATCTCGGCGTGCGGCGCCTGCGGCGGCTCAATGCCGAGATCCCGGCGCATCTGGCGCTCCTCGGCCTTGCCGCGGCGCATGGATTCCGCAATCAGCTCGTCGGTCAGCACCAAACGTGCCTCGCCGATATCTTCCATGGTCAGGAGAACGTCGGGATTGTCGCCCGCCTTGACGTCGTCGCGATGCAGATGCACGCGGTCGCCCTCGACGGCACCCAGCGTGCCGCGGAACCGCTTGCGCCCCTCATGGGCGACCGCCATGTCGACCTTCACCAGATGGCCGGAATAGCGCTCGAAGTCGGAACGGCGCACCAGCGGCCGGTCGATCCCCGGCGAGGAGATTTCCAGCCGATAGGCACGATCGATGGGGTCGGCGACATCGAGAACGGGCGAAAGCGCCCGCGAGATCGCTTCGCAATCCTCAAGCTGCATCGAACCGTCCGGCCGCTCGGCCATGATCTGCACGGTGCAGCCGGCTTCGCCGGAAATCCGGATCCGCACCAGGCGGTAACCCATGCCTTCCAGGACCGGGGCTGCGACCGCGGACACCCGTGCCGCCACACCGGGCTCGACCACGAGTCTCGGTTCGGCCAGCAATTCGGCATCCGTGGAACCAGGGTGCGGTTCGTTCATGTCCAGGATCAGGCGCTCGATGGTTAAGGCTTGGTTACGATTTTCAAAGCCCGCTTCGGAACTCTCCCGACACGCGTCGGGCCGCATCTTCCGCCAAGCCGCGCTCAGGTAATAAAAAAGAGCGGGTCCTTTCGGGCCCACTCTCACTACGCGGATCGTATGAGAAGATGAATTGGCGCTGATATAGCGCTTTCTCCCCTCCCGGACAAGGCCCATTGCGGGGGAGGAGGGCCTTTTTGCGCCGCTCTGCGGCTTCCCTGGCGCAACGCTTCCTTCACGAAGCAGGCCTAAATTCGCTGATTGTGGGGCGGCTTGGATCAAGGGCGCGCCCGCGGCGTGCCCCCTTCGAGTTGCGTTTTCATGACCGTTGCCACGTCGCTCATTCCTGGACTGGACGATATCGTCAGACGCGGCGATCCGCGGCGACGCGGCGAGATTGCGCGCGCCATCTCCGAATTGTTCTTCCAGGATTCCGCCAATCTTCGTCCCGAGCTTATCGATCTCTTCGACAATCTCCTGATCGATCTCGTGCCGCATGCGGAGCTTGCCTCGCGCGTGGACCTGGCCGAGCGCTTCTCGCACCTGAACAACGCGCCGCCGCATCTGGTCAATCAGCTCGCGCGCGAAAACGAGATCATGGTGGCCGGCCCGGTGCTGCGCCGCTCGCCCGTGCTCGACGATGCCGCGCTGGTCGAGATCGCGCGGCTGAAGGGGCAGGGCCATCTGCTGGCGATGACCGAGCGCCCTGCATTGTCGACCGAGATCACCGACGTGCTGGTCGAGCGCGGCGATCGCGACGTGGTGCGCCGCGCCGCGGGCAATGCCGGTGCGGCGTTCTCGCCCGGCAGCTATTCCGAACTCATCAAGCGTGCCGCGCAGGACGGCGTGCTGACGCTCAAGATCGGCCAGCGCACCGATCTTTCGGGCGAGAACCTGAAGCAGCTTCTCGACGGCACGCTCGATGTGATCCGCCGGCGCCTCTCCAGCGTGGTCAATCCCGCGCGCCAGGTCGAGATCAAGCGCGCGATGGCGGCGATCGAGGAAGCCGCGCTGCCGCCGGGACCGCGGCGCGATTTCTCCGCAGCCCAGCGCACGGTGCTGACCTTGCATCGCGAGGGCCATCTCGGCGAGAGCGCGCTGCTCGGCTTCGCCAAGGCGAACAAATACGAGGAATCGATCGCCTCGCTCTCGGCGATGTCCGGCGTCCGCCTCTCGGTTCTCGACCGTCTGATTTCAGGCGACCGCTACGATCCGCTTCTCATCGTCGGCCGCGTGCTGAATCTGGGCTGGCCCACGGTGCGGGCGCTCATCCTGCTCTGGTACGGTCCGCACCGCACGCCTGCGGATGCCGACATCGAGGCCGCGCGCGTGAACTTCACGCGCCTGATGCCGGCGACCGCCGAGCGTGTCGTGAATTTCTGGCGCAACCGGCAGACCATCTAGTCAAGGCACAGAATCTACACCCGCCCGAACCTGAGATAAGCCGCCTTGCGTCCTTCGCGCGCCGCCTTTCGGCCGTAGCGCGTCATGGTGTAACCGGCCCATGGCTGCCTGAAATCGTCGGCGCGTTCGGCAAGCCAGACGAAGTCCTGCGAGCGCGCAAGATGCGACAGCGTCCAGGCACAGTAATCGTCGATATCACAGACGAAGCGGAATTCGCCGTCTCGCTTCAGCACGCGCGCCATGGCCGCGATCGTGCGGTCCTGAACGAAGCGCCGCTTCCAGTGCCTCCGCTTCGGCCAGGGATCGGGATGGATCAGGTCGATCCGCGACAGCGAATTCTGCGGCAGCCAGGCCAGCAGCTCGGCCGCATCGCCGGCGAACAGGCGAATGTTGCCGATATTGGCGGCCTCGATCTGCGCGAGGATCTTTGCCATGCCGTTGACGTAGGGCTCGCAGCCGATGAAGCCGGTCGTGGCGAAGGTCTGTGCCTCGGCCGCGAGATGCTCGCCGCCGCCAAAGCCGATCTCGAGCCGCACATCTTCGATTGCGGGTCCAAAAATCTCGCGCGCGTCCGCCGGCGTCTCACCGTCGATGTCGAGCGCAAGATGCGGCAGCAGATGATCGATCAGCTCGGCCTGGTGCTGCCTGAGCTTATGGCCCTTGCGGCGCCCGAAGAAGGCGCGCTCGCTGTCGTCGCGATCGGGATCTGATTTGCGCTCGCTCATCGCAGGGTCTGATACAGGCGATGGAGCAGCCGCGCACGCGGCGCGAGCGAGGAGATGTAGAGCTGCTCATAATGGGTGTGAGCGCCCTTGCCGTCGACGCCGAGCCCGTCGAGCGTTGCGGTATGCGGCGCGGTGAAATTGCCGTCCGAGCCGCCGCCGGTGTGGGTGTCGATCAGCTCGAAGCCGATCTCGCCGGCAAGCGCCTTCGCGTGTTCGAACAGCGAGGCGCCCGCGTTGGTCTTCTCGTAAGGCGGGCGGTTGAGCTCGCCCGCGACGGTCACGGTGACGCCGTCGGTCTTCGAGGTCAACGCGAGGATCTTGCCGACGAACTCGTCGGCATCCTTGAGGCTCACCACGCGCAGGTCGACTTCGGCATAAGCCTCCTCCGGCGTGACATTGGGGCGCGTGCCCCCGCGCACCACGCCGACATTGACGGTGACGCCGCGCTTGAGGTCGTTCATCCCTTCCAGCGCCAGGATGACATTGGCGAGCTCGCGGACGGCGCTGCGGCCGTCTTCGGGGCGCGAGCCGGCATGCGCCGGCACGCCCTTGACGAACACCCGGAAGCGCCCGACGCCCTTGCGGCCGGTGACGATCTTGCCGCCGTCGCGCGCGGGCTCCGTCACCAGGACATATTTGGCCTTGCGCCCTTCCTGCTCGATCAGCGCGCGCGAGGTCGGGCTGCCGATCTCCTCGTCGGAGGTGAACATGTGCGTGATGCCGAGCGGAGAAGGTTGGCCGCCGGCGCAGAGCGCGGCGAACGCGTGGTGGGCGATGTAGGCGCCGCCTTTCATGTCGTAGATGCCGGGACCTAACGCGACGTCGCCTTCCACCTTGAACGGCAGCCGCTCGATGAAGCCCATGGGATGGACAGTGTCGAGGTGGCTCAGCACGAGGATGCCCGGCCGATCCTGACCCCAATCCGTGCGCGCAATGAGATGATCGCCGCAGCCATCGACGCCTGCGACGCGTTCCAGGGTGACGGGCAGATCGCGATATTGCTCCGCGACCACCGAGACCAGCTTGTTGACCTGTTCAGGTGCTTCCGTCGGCGTCTCGATCTCCACCCAGCGGCGGATGCCATCGAGAATAGTTTGGGAATCGAACCAATTGGAGCTGGGCATGGGCGCATCTGTGCCTTTGAATCGCATCATCGGGGCGGGCGCGCATCAAGCCGCGGCCACAAATGACGACATAGGCCAGATTTCACGCGGTCTCAAATCGCCGTTGCGATGACGCCTCAGCGCTTGTCGGGGCCCTCGCGGGCTGCGATCTGCTCGACGAGATCGACGATCGAGCGGCGCATCTTCGAATCGGTGATTCGCGTGAACGCCTTGGTCAGGGCCAGGCCCTCGGAGGTCGCGAGGAAATCCGAGACGTAGGAGGGCGAAGCGCCTTCGCTGAAGCCATCCGGCCCCGGTACGCCGCTCGGACCGCCCTCGAACAGGAACGACACCGGCACCTGCAGAATCTCGGCGATCTGCTGGATGCGGCTCGCGCCGACCCGGTTCGTGCCCTTCTCGTATTTCTGAATCTGCTGGAAAGTCAGGCCCAAAGCTTCACCGAGCTTTTCCTGGCTCATGCCCAACATGATGCGGCGCATGCGCACGCGACTGCCGACATATTTGTCAACAGGGTTGGGCGCTTTCGACATTTCCTCAGCCCTCCAAACACCACCTTCAGCGCAATCAATTGGAGTGCCTCAGGTGCAAGCAACGTCAAATCAAACCCTGTTATTGGGAAACATTGCGGAGAAATTTAGCAATGCACCACTGTCTTTTGCAGCTGGTGCAGAATGGGGAGCCTGCGTGCAGTCTGTCAACCGTGGGACTACGGTTGTCAAAAGCTTCCGGCCGCGCTGGTGGCGAAGCTGCAATCAGCGCTGCGGCTGGGCGACACGCCGGCGGACGGCCAGAAACACGGCCAGCGCGACGAGCATGGCGGCGGGCACGTCGCCCACGCGCGCATACACGGTCGGCGGGATCGCGGCGGGCAGGCTTGCATCCAAAATGCCTTCGATTCCAAGTCCAAGGCTGGCAACGGTGCGGCCCACCGGATCGATCACCGCGGAGACGCCGGTATTGGCAGAGCGGACCAGCGGCAATCCGAGCTCGATCGCGCGCATCCGCGACTGCTCCAGATGCTGATAGGGGCCGGTCGAGATGCCGAACCAGCCGTCATTGGTGAGGTTCACGATCCAGCCCGGACGTTCGTTGCGTCCCGCCACTTCGCCGGGAAAGATTGCTTCGTAACAGATCAGCGGCAGCGCGGGCGGTGCACCTGGTACCGGCAGGGCATGGCGCACCGTGCCGGGAATGAAGCCGCCGCGCACACGCGTCAGTTGCTCGAAGCCGAGTTTCTCCATCAACGCCTGATAGGGCAGAAATTCGCCGAACGGCACCAGATGGAGCTTGTCGTAGACCGCAAGCACGCTGCCGTCATGATCAACCACATAGATCGAATTATAGGCACGCGTGATCGGCGTGCCACGCGGCAGATCGGGCGCCCGGACCGAGCCCGTGATCAGCACCGTTCCTTTCGGCAGGAGATCGGCGATCTGCGCCATCGCGTCGGCTTCGCGGGTCAGGAAGAACGGAAAGGCGGATTCGGGCCAGATCAGGATCGTGGCATCGCGCACGCCGGTCGATTGTGGGCCGGAGGCACGGTCCGACAGCGCGAGGTACTTCTTCATCACTTCCGCCTTGGCGGCGTAGTTGAATTTCGCGTCCTGCTGGAGGTTCGGCTGCATCAGGCGCAGCTTGGCGCCCGACACCATCGTGGTCGGATGCAGCGACAGGCGGATTGCGCCGAAGATGCTCATGACAATCAACAGCGCAATCGCCGCCGCCGGTACGCGCCATTGCAGGCGGCGATCGGGCGTGCGGTCGATCAGCGTCGCGGGGCTCGCGAAGATCGCAACCGTCAGGAAGGTCATGCCCCACAGGCCGATCAGCGAAGCGGCTTGCGCCAGCGGCAGCGGCTCGGACAGCGCATAGCCGAACGCGTTCCAGGGGAAGCCGGTCAGTGCGTGGCCGCGCAGCCATTCGCTCAACGTGAGGCTTGCCGCGAGCGCAAGCACGCGCGTGGCGTTCTTGGTCCAGAGCAGGCGCGCCAGCGCAAAGCCGATGGCCGTGAAGATGGACAGATAAGCCGGCAGGCCGAGCACGGCGAACGGCGTCAGCCAGGCGAACACGTCGGCATCGACGAAGAAGGCGTAGCCAATCCAGTACAGGCCGGGGACGAAATAGCCGAGTCCGAACCAATAGCCGGTCAATGCTGCGGCAGGAATGCCGCCATATCGTCCGGCGCCGGTGCCGTCGATCAGCCAGACCAGCACCGGAAAGGTGATGAACAGCACTGGAAAGACGTTGAACGGCGCCAGCGCCAGCACCGATAGCGCGCCGGCCGCCATCGCGATGACGGCGCGCTTCCATCCCCAGGTGAGGATGATGGCAAGCGCGATCTGCCGAACTCGCTGCAGCGGACTCACTGTTGGCTAGTCCCGTCGCTTGGCGGCGGGCTCTGCGTGTCGCTGGCGGGCGGCTGACCGCCGTCCGGCGCGGCCTCGCGGCGGCTTCTCTCGCGCTGGGTCCGCGGCGCCGGCCGTTCCTTGCGCGTCGAGATGCGCAGCCGCTTGACGCGGCGCGGATCGGCATCGAGCACCTCGACCTCGTAAGTGCCGGGGCCGGAGATCACCTCGCCGCGCACCGGCAGGCGTCCGACGAAGCTGACGAGATAGCCGCCCAGCGTCTCCACCTCCTCGCCGGCTTCGCCGGTGACGAAATCCTCGCCGATCACCGAGCGGACGTCGTCGAGGCTGGCGCGGGCGTCGGCGATGAAAGCGTTGTCGGGCAGGCGCACGATCGACGGCGGCTCGTCGCTGTCGTGCTCGTCGTCGATCTCGCCGACGATCTGCTCGACGATGTCCTCGAGCGAAACCAGCCCGTCGCTGCCGCCATATTCGTCGACCACCAGCGCGAGGTGAATGCGCGTGGCCTGCATCTGCGCGAGCAGGTCGATCGCCCGCATCGACGGCGGCACGTAGAGCAGCTTGCGGATGATGCGCGCGTCCTCGAGCGGCAGCGCGAGATCGACGGCGCGCAAATCGAGCCCGGCCGGCAGCGGCTTCTTGCGTTTGGTCTTGGTGGCTTCCGAGACGCGGGCGCGCGCCGTCATGAAGGCGAGCAGGTCGCGGATGTGAACGATGCCGACGGGATCGTCGAGCGTCTCGTTGTAGACCACGAGGCGGGAATGGCCGGCGCTCTCGAAGCGATCCATCAATTCGCCGAGCGGGATGTCCCGCTTCACCGCGACGACGTCGGCGCGATGCACCATGACGTCGGCGATGCGGCGCTCATGCAGACCGAGGATGTTGCGCAGCATGGTGCGCTCGACCGCCGAGAAACCGGTGTCGTCAGGCGTCGTCGCGTCGAGCACGACCTGAAGGTCGTCGCGCACCGATCCCGCCTTCCAGCCGAACAGCGTGCGGATGGCGCGCAACAGCCAGCCGTCGGCGGTCGGGCGCATCACCTCGCCCTGTGTCACCACGGCCGGCAGGTTGGCCGTGTTGCGCGGATTGTCCTGGATCGGGTCGGACTCCGGCATTTCAGTGCGCCGCCGCGCGGTCTGCATAGGGATCGGGGATTCCGAGGTGAGCCAGGATCTGCGTCTCCAGCGCTTCCATCTCCTCGGCGTCGCCGTCGTTCTCGTGGTCGTAGCCGATCAGGTGCAGGAAGCCGTGCACGGCGAGATGGCTCAGATGGTGGTCGAACGGCTTGTGCTCCTCGTCGGCCTCGCGCCGCATGGTCTCGTAGGCGATCGCGATATCGCCGAGCATGCGCGGGGCATCGCCTTCCTTCCACTCGCCCTCGGGCTGGAGTGCGGGGAACGACAGCACGTTGGTCGGCTTGTCGATGCCGCGCCAGTTGCTGTTGAGGGTGCGGATGCCGGCATCGTCGGTCAGCATCACGGCCACTTCGGCGTCGGCAACCTCTTCGTCGACGCTCTCGGCGGCGGCGGCAACGGCGCGCTGGATCACGGCTTCGGAATTGGGCTCGCGCTGCCAGCAATCGGCGACGATGAGGACCTCGGTCATGGGAAGATTGGGATGTGACATTGTCTTTGTTCGGAACGATAGGCGCCGCGTCTGCGCCCGTATGGTCCGGCTGTTGCCCCGTCAGGATTTATCGGTGGCCGGCCGCTGCGGCGAACCTTCATAGGCGGCGACGATCCGCGCCACGAGCTCGTGGCGGATCACGTCCTCGGCTTTAAAATGCACCTGGGCAATGCCTTCGACCCCGCTGAGGAGGCGCGTTGCTTCGGCCAGGCCCGAGGTCTGGCCGTTCGGCAAATCGATCTGCGAAGGGTCACCCGTCACGATCATGCGGCTGTTCTCGCCGAGGCGGGTCAAAAACATCTTCATCTGCATCGACGTGGTGTTCTGCGCCTCGTCGAGGATGATCGCGGCGTTGGTCAGCGTGCGGCCGCGCATGAAGGCGAGCGGCGCGATCTCGATCTCGCCGGTCTGCAGCGCACGCTCGACGATGCGCGCATCCATGAGGTCGTAGAGCGCGTCGTAGATCGGGCGCAGATATGGATCGACCTTCTCGCGGAGATCGCCGGGCAGAAAGCCGAGCCGCTCGCCGGCTTCCACCGCCGGACGCGACAGGATGATCTTGTCGACCTCCTTGCGCTCGAACAGTTGCGCGGCATGCGCGACCGCGAGCCAGGTCTTGCCGGTGCCGGCGGGGCCGATGCCGAACACCAGCTCGTGGCGCTTCAGCGCGCGGATGTAGGAATCCTGCGCGGCAGTGCGCGCGCGCACCGGGCGCTTGCGCAAATTGATGCTGTCGAACGCGGATTTGGCCGATTTGGCGTCGAACTCGAACAGCGAGCCCTGCGCGATCACGGCGCGGATCGCGCCCTCGACCTCGCCCTGGTCGAGGTCCTGTCCCTTCACGGCTTGCGCGTACAGCATCTCCAGCACGCGGCGCGCGGCGTCGCAGCCGTCGCGCGTGCCGCCGATCGTGATGTGGTTGCCCTTGGAATCGACGACGACGCCGAGCCGCCGCTCGACCTGCGCCAGGTGCTGGCCGTAGGGGCCGACCAGCGCGGATGCGGCGCGGTTGTCGTCGAAGTCGATGACGACCTGGGTCTCGGGCGGAACTTGCATGTCGCGGTCAAATTTGCGGCTGGGAGCGATGGAAGACGAATCCGATGCGCTTTTTGGCAAGGGTTCAGGCTCCAGTGGCTTGCGATAAAGCGGGCTCGCGCGGGGTGGCGAGCTCGCCGAGGAAGCTGTAGCGCTCGAGGCTGTCGATCCTGACCGGCAGGATTCGTCCGATGATGTCGGCCGAGGCCATCACATGGGCGGGCTGGAGGAAGGCGGTGCGGCCGACGATCTGGCCGTCCTTGCGGGCGGTGCGTTCGAACAGCACATCGACGGTTGAGCCAATCGCAGCCTTGTTGAAGGCCGATTGCTGGCTGTCGATCAGTTCCTGGAGCCGCTCCAATCGCTGGTCCATCTCGGCGGGGGACACCGTCTCCTGCATGTCCGCGGCCGGCGTTCCCGGCCGGGCGGAGTATTTGAACGAATAAGCCGCAGCGTAGCCGATTTGCGTGACAAGCGCGAGAGTGGCGAGAAAATCTTGCTCGCTCTCGCCGGGGAAGCCGACGATAAAATCCGATGAAAAAGCAATGTCTTGGCGCGCCGTGCGGAAACGGTCGACGACCCGCCGGTAATCATCGGCGGTATGTTTCCGGTTCATGGCGGCGAGAATCCGGTCCGAGCCCGACTGCACCGGCAGGTGCACGAACGGCATCAGGGCACCGAGGTCGCGATGGGCCGCGATCAGGCTGTCGTCGACGTCGCGCGGATGGCTGGTCGAGTAACGCAACCGCGCAATGCCGGGAATGGTCGCCAGATGCTCGAGCAGCCGGCCGAGCGGCCAGGATTTCCCGTCCGGTCCCTCGCCGTGATAGGCGTTGACGTTCTGTCCGATCAGCGTGAGCTCGCGCACGCCGTTGTCGGCGAGCCGTTTCACGTCGTCGACGATCTTCGCGACAGGGCGGGAGACTTCCGAACCTCGCGTGTAGGGCACGACGCAGAAGGTGCAGAACTTGTCGCAGCCTTCCTGCACCGTGACGAAAGCGGAAATGCCGCGCGCGCGGATCGCATCGGGCTTTGGCTGGGCCAGGAATCCGAACTTGTCGGCCGCGGGAAATTCGGTCTCGATCGCGCGGCCTTCGTCGCCGGCACGCTTCAACAGCTCCGGCAGATGATGATAGCTCTGCGGTCCCACCACGACGTCCACGACAGGCGCGCGGCGCACGATTTCCTCGCCCTCGGCCTGTGCCACGCAGCCGGCGACTGCAATCTGCATCGCGCGGCCACCGCGCGCGGCCTCGTCCTTGGCGACGCGCAGACGCCCGAGCTCGGAATAGACCTTCTCCGAAGCCTTCTCGCGGATGTGGCAGGTGTTGAGGATGACGAGGTCGGCGTCCTCGGCGCTATCAATCTCCACGAATCCTTCCGGCGCCAGCGTGTCCACCATGCGCTGGGCATCGTAGACGTTCATCTGGCAACCATATGATTTGATGTGCAGCTTGCGCGGCGGCGTCATGGAACCCGAAATGGTGGTGGAGGACGGCCTTCAAATAGAGGTTGGAGCGCCGAAAATCCAGCGAATGGCGCCTTCAGGTCGTCATTCCCCGGCGCAATGCGGTCGCTAACCCGGAATCTCGCGCCAAAACCTCTGGATTCCGGGTTCGATGCTGCGCATCGCCCAGGAATGACGTCGAAAACCACCTCAAGGGGCACTCGCTCCGACCCGCCGGACCAGCTCGGGCAATTGCCGCATATCGTCGAAGGTCAGTCCGGCGCCGGCTGCTCGCAGCCGTTCGGCATGACCCGGCGGGCAATGGCCGCCACCGTGAAAGCCCAGCACGGTCATCCCCGCGGCGTGCGCGCCCGTGACCCCGGGGATGCTGTCCTCGATCACCACGCACCGCTCCGGCGCGGTCTTCATTTGCGCGGCGGCGAACAGGAACAGGTCGGGCGCCGGCTTGCCGCGCGCGACCTGGCTCGCCGAAAAGATGTTCGGGGCGAGCAGGTCGTAGAGCCCGGCGCAGGTGAGGCCGTGATGGATCTTGTCCGGCGTGCCGCTGGACGCAACGCATTTGGGCAGATCGATCGCGGCGATCGCGGCCGCTACGTGGGTGATCGGCTGCAGGTCGCTGGCGTAGGATCGCAGCGTCGCCGCATTGACCTGCTGCTCGAGATCATCGGGGAGACTGCGGCCGATTTCCTGTTCGACCATCCGCCGCGCGTCTTTCTCGGACACGCCGAGGAAGCGGACCAGCACCTGCTCCGACGTGATCGGATAGCCGTGCCGCGTCAGCACGTCGGCATGGGCGCGACAGGAGATCACCTCGCTGTCCACGAGCACGCCGTCGCAATCGAAGATGATGAGGTCGACGGGCACTAAGGCATGACCCGGAAAAGTGTGAAGCGGTTTTCCGACAAGGTCATGCCCGATCAGGACGTCGGCTTGTCGTCGTCGAGCGGGACGCAATAGAGCTCGAGGCGGTGGTCGACCAGCTTGTAGCCGAGCTTGCGGGCGATCTCCGCCTGCAGCTTCTCGATCTCCTCGGAGGTGAATTCGATCACCTTGCCGTCCCTGAGATTGATGAGATGGTCGTGATGGCTGTCGCGCATCGTCTCGTAGCGCGCGCGGCCCTCGCGAAAGTCATGGCGCTCGATGATGCCGGCATCCTCGAACAGCTTGACGGTGCGATACACGGTCGAGATCGAGATCTTGTCGTCGACGGCGACGCAGCGCCGGTACAGTTCCTCGACATCGGGATGATCGACCGCCTCCGCGAGCACGCGGGCGATGACACGGCGCTGCTCGGTCATGCGCATGCCGGTGGCGGCACAGCGCGCCTCGATGCCGGACGCCTTGGATGCGGAGGAAGGTTTAAGTCCAGTCATGTGTTGTCTGCCTGACGGGGCGCTTTCTGCCATCAATATTACGACAAGTCACGCCGCATCAGAAGGGCGTTCAATTGTTCCCCGTTCGGCTGCTTATAGTAGCGTTCGCGGCGTCCGACCACCACGAATCCGCACCTGTCGTAGAGCCGACGCGCCGGCTGGTTGTTTTCCTCGACTTCGAGAAATATTGTGCGCACGCCGCGCCCTGCGAGGTGGCCGAGATGGGTCATCAGCAGCGTGCGGGAGAGGCCGCGGCCGCGACAGGCTTGGTCCACCGCGACCGAGAGGATTTCCGCCTCGTCCGCGCCGATCCGCGACACTGCGAATCCGATGGTCCTGCGTCCCTGGCGCAGCCGATGCACCAGCGTGTTGCGCTCGCCGAGCATGCTCTCGAATTCGCTTTCGCCCCAGCCGTGCGCGAAGGAGGCGGCGTGAAGCTGCGCCAGCCATGCGGCGTCGCGCACGGAAGCCGGCTCGACGGCGGCCGTCCCACCGCGCCACCATTCCGACAGCCATCTCATCATGAGCTTGCGGCTTGTGCTGCAAATGGCGGCTGTGCCGGCGGCTTTGCGTCGGGCGCCTTCAGATAGAACGGGCGTGCCGGACTAGTCTCGGGATCGGCCGCGGCGCCGAGCCACGCGACCCAGCCGATGTCGGGCGCGGGCTGCGCATCGACCGCGACCGGTTGTTCGCTGTCTTTCGTCCAACGCTCGGCGAGGATGTTTGCGGCGTTGCCGACCAGATGCGGAGCACCGAATTGCGAGGCGGCGATCGCCTCGTCGATGGAAGCGACGCGCGGCCGCACCAGCTGGCTGCCATCGCCGGCGACGATCTGGAAATAGACATGGTCGTGCCGCGCATCGATGGCGGAGATCACCGGCGCCGCTTTGCTCTGGCCGACGACGGTGGCGGCATAGGCCGACAAGGTGGTGAGGCCGACGGCAGGCCGTCCGGCCGCGAGCGCGAGGCCGCGTGCTGCCGAAATGCCGACGCGCAGGCCGGTGAAACTTCCGGGGCCGACCGTGACCGCGATCCGGTCGAGGGCGGTGAAGGCGAGGCCGGCCGATTGCATCACGCGCGCAATCATCGGCATCAAGGCCTCGGCGTGGCCGCGCTTCATCAGGAGCTGTTCTTGCGCACGCAACTCGGCCGCTTCGGTGTCGAGCACGGCGACGGAGCAGGCGTCGAGCGCGGTATCGATGGCAAGGATCAGCATGGACAAGCGAATGGCGAGTGGCGAATAGCGAATAGTCTAGCCGATCGGAATGCCATTCGCCATTCGCTACTCGCCATTCGCTGATCGATCACATCGGCCGGACTTCGACCACGTCAGGCACGAAATGCTTCAGCAAATTCTGGATGCCGTGCTGGAGCGTCGCGGTCGATGACGGGCAGCCGGAGCAGGCGCCCTTCATGTGGAGATAGACGACGCCGTCCTTGAAGCCGCGGAAGGTGATGTCGCCCCCGTCATTGGCCACCGCCGGCCGCACGCGGGTCTCGATCAGGTCCTTGATCATGTCGACCGTCTCGGCGTCGGCCTCGTCGAAGAACTCGTCCTCGTCGTCGAGGTCGGCATCATCCTGAGCCACGCCGTCGGCGAGCAGCGGCGCGCCGGACATGTAGTGCTCCATGATGGCGCCAAGGATCGCGGGCTTGAGCTGCTGCCATTCACCGCCCGCCTTGGTCACGGTGATGAAATCCGATCCGTAGAACACGCCGGTGACGCCGGGTACTTCGAACAGTTTTTCCGCCAGTGGCGAACGGCCAGCGGCTTCGCGGCTCGCGAACTCCATCGGGCTGCCGTCGACCACGACGCGGCCGGGAATGAACTTCAGCGTGGCGGGATTGGGGGTGGCTTCGGTTTGAATGAACATGGTTTTCTCCAGACGTCGCCGGTTCAAGGCCGGCGCGTGCCCTAGTTCCTAGCAGATGGCGACGGCGAACGCACGGTCAAGGGGCCGGCAGCAATTTTGGCTATAGGATTCAGTGAGTTAAGGGCTTCGTACCCTCCCCTGGAGGGGCCCTGGAGGGGAGGGTCGGCGCGAAGCGCCGGGGTGGGGTGATCTCTCCGCACGGGCACTGTTGGATGGGGAAATACCGTCACCCCACCCCGCTCGCGCTGCGCGCGATCGACCCTCCCCCTCCAGGGGAGGGTAAGAAACCGCGCAGCTACGACAGCGAATCCACGCTTTGGTCGCTCAGCGCGCCGGAGATGATGGTCACCGGCACCGGGAACGTGCCCAGCTCGTGCGTGAGCAGCGAGACCAGAGGTCCCGGACCCTCCGCACCGGGATTGGCGGCGAGCACCAGCACGGCGATATCAGGATCCTCATCGATCACCGCGAGCAGTTGCTCCATTGGTGCGCCCTCGCGAATGACCCGCTCCGGGGTGATCGCGGCGATGCCGTTGGCGCGTCCGGCGGCACGGTCGAGCGCGGCTTCCGCGGCTTCCTGCGCCTCGGCTCGCATGATGTCGGCAACCCCCAGCCATTCCTGGCTCTGTTGCTCAGGCTCGATGATGCGCAGCATCACCACGCCGCCGCCGCCGCGGATCGCCCAGCGGCTGGCATAGTAGACCGCGCGATCCCATTCGGCGGTGTCGTCGACGATGACGAGGCATTTGGGCTTGTGACCCGGCTCGTAGCAAAGTCGCTTGCTGGTCATGCATGTCCCGGAATGTGCATGACCGGCATGCTGCCACACTCCCGCAAGCTTGGGGAGAGGAGATGCGGCCGGCGCTGGCGTAGGCCGCATCTCTCACGTTGTCAGCGCCGGCGGATGAAGCCGACGATGTCCTTGGAGAGCTTCATCGTCTCGTCGGCGATCGCCCGGGCGCGGTCGGATCCGTCGTTCAGGATCGCGTCGATGTGGCCGGGGTCGGCGACGAGGCGCTTCATCTCGCCGGCGATCGGCGCGAGCTTGGTCACGCACAGCTCGGCCAGCGCGTTCTTGAAGCTGGAGAACTGGCCGGCGCCGAATTCACGGAGCACGTCGGCCTTGGAGCGGCCGGAGAGCGCGGCGAAGATGCCGACGAGATTGTCGGCTTCGGGGCGCGCGTCCAGGCCCTTCTCTTCCGTCGGCAGCGGCTCCGGATCGGTCTTCGCCTTGCGGATTTTCTGCGCGATGGTGTCGGCGTCGTCGGTCAGATTGATGCGCGAATTGTCCGACGCTTCGGACTTCGACATCTTCTTGGTGCCGTCGCGCAAACTCATCACGCGCGTTGCCGGGCCCGTGATCAGCGGTTCCGGCAGCGGGAAGAACAGGCCGTCATTGGCGCCCTGAGCGCGGATGGATTCGCCGAAGTCGTTGTTGAACTTCTGCGCGATGTCGCGCGAGAGCTCGAGATGCTGCTTCTGGTCCTCGCCGACCGGCACGTGTGTGGCGCGGTACAGCAGGATGTCGGCGGCCATCAGCACGGGATAGTCGAACAGGCCGACGGAGGCGTTCTCGCGATCCTTGCCGGCCTTCTCCTTGAACTGGGTCATGCGGCCGAGCCAGCCCATGCGCGCGACGCAGTTGAAGATCCAGGCGAGCTCGGCATGGCCCGAGACCTGGCTCTGGTTGAACACGATGTGCTTCTTGGGATCGATGCCGGCGGCGATGAACGCGGCGGTCACCTCGCGGGTGTTGCGCGTGAGTTCGGCCGGTCCGCCCCAGACGTCGACGCCCTGCGTGATCGCGTGCATGTCGACGACGCAATAGATGCAGCTGTGGGTTTCCTGCATCTTCACGAAGTTGACGATGGCGCCGAGATAGTTGCCGAGGTGCAGATTGCCCGTCGGCTGGACGCCCGAAAAGACCCGTTCAACGAATGGCATGGTCAGCTTCCCATAGGTATTCGGCCGTCGTTTCCAACAGTGGCGCTGCCCCGTCAAGGGCAATTCGCAAGTCCAGCCAGTTCAGGCCGGTCGCTTCAAGGCGGCAGCCGCCTCGCGCCACGAGGCCGCGCCGAGGAGCTGCAGCAGCAGGCCATAGACCGTGATCCCGGCGGCGATCTGCAGGCCCAGCACGATGAATTTGACGAAGCCGTGAGCTTCCGCGGGTACAAGGCCCGCTGTCAGCCAGAGCAGGGCGCCCATCGCGGCAGCAGCGAGCACGATCCGCGGCAGCCGCTTGCGGGCGGCCGTATCGATCGAGAATCCGAATGCGCTCCTGCCTTTCCGGAGCAGCGAGAATGCGCTGCTCCAGGCGCCGGCCGCGATGCTGGCCGCGATCCCGCTGGCGCCGAAGACATGCCCGAGCAGCACGGCGAGGGCGATCGCGACCACAAAGCCTTTGGCCGTGGCGAGCAGCGGCGTCATCGTGTCGCTGCGGGCATAGAAGGCCGGCGACAGCGCCTTGATCAGCACATGCGCCGGCAGACCCAGCGCCAGCCACATCAGCGCCTGTGCCGTCGCCACGCTGTCGACGGCGCCGAAGGCGCCGTGCTCGAACAGCAGCCGCACGATCGGCTCGGCCAGCACGATCAGGCCGAGCGCGGCCGGCAGTGCCAGCCCGGCGGCAAGCTCCAGCGCGCGCGATTCCGCATGCGCCACCGCCGCGCGGTCGGAGCTGGCGACGGCGCGCGTCAGTTCCGGCACCAGCACCGTGCCCATGGCGACGCCGACAATGCCGAGCGGCAGCTCGATCAGGCGGTTGGCGAAATAGAGCCACGACACCGCGGACGGGGTCGCGGACGCAATGATCGCGCCGGCGACGATCAGCCATTGCGGCCCCGAGCTTGCGATCATGCCGGGAATCGCCTTGGCAAAGAAGCTGCGCATCTCCGTGTCGAAACTGACGCGCAGCGGTGTCGCGAGGCGCGCACCTCGCTGCGACAGCAACATCATGAGCTGCAGCAGCCCGGCGATGCCCACGGTCGCCGCCAGCATCCACGCCGCGAAAGCCGCATCGGCATGCGCGAGGATGAGCGCCGCAATCGCGGCGATCAGCGCGATGTTGAACAGCAGCGGCGAGAATGCCGTGAGCGCAAAGCGTCCCTGCGCGTTCAAAAGTCCCATCAGCACCGTGACGGGGCCGGCAAAGGCCAGATAAGGCAGCATCAGCCGCGCATTATGCACCGCGAGATCGAGCGTGGGGCTGCCGAGGAATCCGGGTGCGATGATCGTGATGATCAGCGGCATCGACAATGCGATCAGGATTGAGGCCGCGATCAGGACGACACTGACCGTGCCCAGCACGCGCCCTGAGAACGCCGCTGCGGTCGCATCGCCGGCGCGGTCCCTGACGCGCAGCCAGGCCGGGATCAGCGCCGCATTCAGTGCCCCTTCACTGAGCAGGCGCCGTACCACATTGACGAGCTGAAAGGCCGCCAGAAACGCATCCGCCACGACGCCGGTGCCGAGCAGCGCTGCGATCAGGGAATCCCGGGCAAAGCCCAGCAGCCGCGAGGCCAGCGTTCCCGTCGAGACGGTCAGGAAGGAGCGGATCATCGGCTCTTTATAATACCGTTGCTTGCCCGTGCAGGCCCGGTCGTGATAGGCCGCGAGCTTGAATTTCAGGCCGACAGGAAGCGGATTTCCGTAAGGTCCGCAATCCGCCAAACAGGATCAAGGTGAATGGCTGACGTGAAATATGACGTTCTTGGCATCGGCAACGCGCTGTTCGACGTGCTGGTCAGAACCGACGAGGCCTTTTTGGCCAGCCACGGCATGACCAAGGGCAGCATGTCCCTGATCGACGAGGCGCGGGCGGCGGCCATCTACAAGGACATGGGGCCGGCCACGGAAGTCTCGGGCGGCTCTGCCGCCAACACCATCGTCGGCATCGGCAGCCTGGGAGCCCGCGCCGCCTATGTCGGCAAGGTCAAGGACGACCAGATCGGCAAGCTCTACGTCCACGACATCCGCTCGGCCGGCGTCGCCTTCAACACGCCCGCCGCCAAGGACGGCCCTGCCACCGGATGCTCCTACATCCTGGTCACCGATGATGGCGAGCGCACCATGAACACCTATCTCGGCGCGGCGCAGGACCTGTCGCCCGCCGACATCGACCCGGCCGAGATCGCCTCTGCCGCCATCGTCTATCTCGAGGGTTATCTCTGGGACCCCAAAAACGCCAAGGACGCCTTCGTCAAGGCGGCCAAGATTGCCCATGACGCCAAGCGCAAGGTGGCGCTGACGCTGTCGGATTCGTTCTGCGTCGATCGCTATCGCGACGAATTCCTGGGGCTTATGCGCAACGGCACCGTCGACATCGTCTTCGCCAACGAGTCCGAGCTGCATTCGCTCTACATGACCTCGGACTTCGACACCGCGCTGAAGCAGCTGCGCAATGACGTCAATCTCGGTGTGGTCACCCGCAGCGAGAAGGGCTGCATGGTGATCTCGTCCGAAGACGCCGTCGCCGCGCCGGCGTTCCCGGTCGAGAAGGTGGTGGACACCACCGGCGCCGGCGATCTCTTCGCCGCAGGCTTCCTGTATGGCCTGGCGCGCAACCTTGCGTACAAGCAGTGCGGCGAGCTCGGCGCGCTCGCGGCCGCCGAAGTGATCCAGCACATCGGCGCCCGCCCGCTGGTGTCGCTGAAGGAGCTGGCTGGCCAGCGCGGGCTGACGGCGTAACGCGCGCGACTCTCTCCGCGTCATTGCGAGGAGCGCTTGCGACGAAGCAATCCAGAATCCCTCCGTGGAGGCAGACTGGATTGCTTCGCTGCGCTCGCAATGACGATTGTGTGGCGGCAGCGTGCGCCCCTCACGCCGTCTTCGCCGCCTTCAGCCCCAGGCGCTGCTCCACCGCATCCCGCATCACGAATTTCTGGATCTTGCCCGTCACGGTCATCGGAAACTCGTCGACGAACTCGACGTAGCGCGGAATCTTGTTGTGGGCGATCTGGCCGTCGCAGAAGCCGCGCACCTCCTCGACCGTCAGCGTCTCGCCCGGCCTGACGCGGATCCAGGCGCAGAGCTCCTCACCGTAGCGGGTGTCGGCGACGCCGAAGATCTGCACGTCCTGGATCTTGGGGTGGCGGTACAGGAATTCCTCGATCTCGCGCGGGTAGAGGTTCTCGCCGCCGCGGATCACCAGATCCTTGATGCGGCCGACGATGTTGCAATAACCCTCGTCGTCGATGGTGGCGAGGTCGCCGGTGTGCATCCAGCCATTGGCGTCGAGCACGTCGCCGGTCTTTTCCGTCTCCTCCCAATAGCCCAGCATGACGCTGTAGCCGCGGGTGCAGAGCTCACCGCGTTCGCCGCGCTTGACGATCCGCCCTTCGAGATCGACAACCTTCACCTCGACATGCGGGTGAATGCGGCCGACGGTGGAGACGCGCCGCTCGAGTGGATCGTCGGTCGCACTCTGGAAGCTGACCGGGCTGGTCTCGGTCATGCCATAGGCGATGGTGACCTCGCGCATGTTCATCTCGGTGTTGACGCGCTTCATCACCTCGATCGGGCAGGGCGCGCCCGCCATGATGCCGGTGCGCAGCGATTTCAAATTGAAATTCTTGAACTCGGGATGATCGAGCTCGGCGATGAACATGGTCGGCACGCCGTACAGCGCGGTGCATCTTTCCTGCTCGACCGCGCGCAGCGTCGCGAGCGGATCGAAGCCCTCACCGGGATAGACCATGGTGGTACCGAGCGTGACGGATGCAAGGTTGCCCATCACCATGCCGAAGCAATGATAGAGCGGCACGGGAATGCAGATCCGGTCCTGCTCGGTCAGCCGCATCGCGCGTCCGGTGAAATAGCCGTTGTTGAGGATGTTGTGGTGCGTCAGCGTCACGCCCTTCGGCGATCCCGTGGTGCCGCTGGTGAACTGGATGTTGACGGGATCGTCGAACTGAAGCGCGGCACCGAGCGCGGCCAGTTGCTCGCGGTGCTCCGCTCTGCCCATGCGCGCGACCTCCTCGAAAGGGATCGTGCCTGGGGCCCCAGGGCCGCCGATCTGGATCACCATCCGCAAGGCCGGCAGTCGCGCCGCCTGCAATTGTCCGGGCCTGGCGCCGGCCAGCTCCGGCAGCAGGGTGTTGAGCATCTCCATGTAATTGCTGGTCTTGAACGCGGTGGCGGTGACGATTGCCGCGCAGCCGACCTTCTTCAGCGCGAATTCGAGCTCGCTGAGCCGATAGGCGGGGTTGATCGTCACCAGGATGAGGCCGGCCTTGGCGGCGGCGAACTGGGTCAGCGTCCATTCCGGCCGGTTCAGCGACCAGATGCCGATCCGCATCCCGCGTTCGAGCCCGAGCGCGAGAAAGCCCGCGGCGAGCGCGTCGACCCGCTCGGCGAATTCTCTCCAGGTCCATCTGACGCCATGGCTGGGCGAGACCAGCGCCTCGCGTGTCCCCCAGCGCCGCACCGCGTGGTCGAGGCTGCTACCGATGGTGTCGCCGAGCAGCGGCGTATCCGAGATGCCGCAAACGTAGCTGTCCGCCTTGTCCGTCAGATCGCTCGCCAAGTTCGTCTCCTCAAAGGTGGTGCCTCGTGCCTGAAGCCGATGGCTTTGGGCACGAGGTTATCGATTGCGGTGATGGCGCGCGATGCAGCGCACCTCATACTAAGTGGCTAGGCCGCCTTCTGCCCGCTGCCCGCGTCGAGCCCGGCATAGACGCCGCGCTCGAAGCCGGCGAACGCTTTTAGGCATTTGCCGTCGGCGAAGGGCAGCAGCTGCATCAGGATCACGCCGGTGACGTCGCGCGCCGGATCAATCCAGTAATAGGTGTTGGCAAGGCCGGCCCAGGCCAGGCTGCCGGCGCTGCGGCCCTCGGCGGTCTTTTGCGTGTTGATCATGAAGCTGAGGCCCCATTTCTTCACCTGCTCCGGATAGAGATCGACGTCGTTGGTGTACATCGGCGCCGCCGTCGTCATCTTGGTCATGCTGAGATCGCCCATCTGGTTCTGGCTCATCATGGCGATCGTGTCGGCCTTCAGCACCTGGTTGCCGTTGCCGCGGCCCTTGTTCAGGATCATCTGGGTGAACTTGATGTAGTCGGCTGCGGTCGAGTAGAGGCCGCCGCCACCCATGTGGAACTCCGGCTCCTGCTCGAGCTCGAACGGGATCGCGGCGAGCTGACCGTCCTCGCCGCGCGCGTGCATGCCGACGAGGCGCTTGCGCATGCTGTCGGTGATCTTGAAGGCCGTGTCGCTCATGCCGAGCGGATTGAACAGATTGTCGCGCAAATAGGCGTCCAGCCGCTTGCCGCTGACGGCTTCCACCGCCTTGCCGACGAAATCGATGTTGGTGCCGTATTCCCAGCGCGTGCCGGGGTCGGTCATGACAGGCGTCTTCAGCGCCGCGTTCTGGCAGGTGGTGATCGCGGGAATGCCGTTCTTGTCCAGATAGACCGCCAGATCGCCGTTCCACATATTGTAGCAGAAGCCGGCGGTGTGGGTCATGAGCTGCCGCAGCGTGATCGGCCGCTTGGCCGGCCGCAGCTTTGCCTCGCCCTTGGCATCGAAGCCTTCGAGCACCTGCGGATTGGCGAGATCGGGCAGCACCTCGCCGATCGGCGCATCCAGCGACAGCTTGCCCTGCTCGACCAGCTGCATCGCGCCCGCCGATGTCACTGCCTTCGTCATCGAGGCGATCCAGAACACGCTGTCTTCAGTCATCGCATCGGGCTTCGACAGGTCGCGCTTGCCGAACGCGCCCTGATACAGCACGTCGTTACCGCTCGCGGCGATGGCGACGACGCCGGGGATCTCATTGGCCTCGCTCTTCTGACGCAGAATCTCGTCGATCTGGGCTTTGCTTTGCATGGCGTTTCCTCGGGTTTGATTATTGTTGGCAGCGATCGATTGTCCTCCCGCACGCCCCGCGCGGCAAGCGCGTCCAGATGCCCGCAACGGTCGCGATGTCGTGACTTGACGGTCTGCGCCCCACGCAGGACGACAGGCGGGCTGAACGGCAACACTCCGTCACAATCTGCGGTGGATGGCCGCATCTCGCCGTGACCTAGGATGGGCTCCGGCGATATGCTTCACGTGTTTGAAGCACTTGAAACATTTTGTGCGCTGCCGCGTTCAGCACTCGGCCCAATCGGCGGCCGACGTTAAGACTTGATGCAAATTTGGCGGCCCCGGGTGGCCGCGAGGGGACTCAGATGATTTCGACCTGGAGCGAATGGAAGCGCTATCCCCGTCCCGGACGGGGCGAGAACCTGGAGGCGCCGATTTCGCCCGGCATTTACGAAGTGCGTATCGCCGGCACCGGCGCGCTCTATTCCTTCGGGGCAGTCGACAATCTGGCGCAATCCCTGGCGCTGCTGCCGGTCGGTTCGAAGTCGTGGTTCGGACGTCGCAACGCCTCGGACGTGCCCGATCTCGAATACCGGACCTGCGCGACCTCCTCGAAGGCCGACGCCAAGGCGGCCGCCGAGCGCATGATCGGCCGGCGCGAAACCTATATGAGCGGCGCGGCCTAAGGCCGCTCTCTCTTTAGCTCCCATCAGATGTGCGTTGCGGGGCGGTGCATCGGGCACCACCTGCCCCTATATTGCGGGCCGATCCGATCGCCCCCAGGGAGTAACGCCATGACACCGACCGCCGCCGCACGCGCCCCGCAAGCCACCGCCACCCTGCGCGACCGGCTGAAGGACCCGTCGCTCCTGAAGGAGGCCTGCTACATCGACGGCGCCTGGGTCGGCACCCCGGTGTTCGCCGTCAACAATCCCGCCACCGGCGTCGAGCTCGCCAAGGTTCCGCAGCTCGGTGCGGCCGAGACGACCAAGGCGGTCGAGGCCGCCGAGCGTGCCTTCCCGGGCTGGGCCAAGCATACCGCCAAGCAGCGCTCCAACATCCTGCGCAAATGGTTCGAGCTGATCGTCGCCAATCGCGAGGACCTCGCGCTGATCCTCACCTCCGAGCAGGGCAAGCCGCTCACCGAGGCGCTCGGCGAGGTCGACATCGGCGCCGCCTATATCGAATTCTTCGCCGAAGAGGCCCGCCGCGTCTATGGCGAGACCATTCCCACCCAGCGGCCCGATGCGCGCCTGCTCGCGATCAAGCAGCCGATCGGCGTCTGCGGCGCGATCACGCCGTGGAATTTCCCGAACTCGATGATCACGCGAAAAGTCTCGCCGGCGCTCGCGGCCGGCTGCACGGTGGTGCTGAAGCCCGCCAACGAGACGCCGTTGTCGGCGCTGGCGCTGGCCGTGCTCGCCGAGAAGGCCGGCATTCCCAAGGGTGTGCTCAACATCATCACCGGTGACGCGCCGCCGATCGGCAAGGTGCTGTGCGAGCATCCGGCGGTGCGTTTCGTCGGCTTCACCGGCTCGACTGCGGTCGGCAAGATACTCTACCAGCAAGCCTCCGTCGGCGTGAAGCGGCTCGGCCTCGAGCTTGGCGGCAACGCACCCTTCGTGGTGTTCGACGACGCCGATATCGATGCTGCGGTCGAAGGCGCGATCGTCTCGAAGTATCGCAACATGGGCCAGACCTGCGTCTGCGCCAACCGCCTCTACGCCCAGGACAAGATCTACGACGAGTTCGTGAAGAAGCTGTCGGCCAAGGTCGCGGCGATGAAGATCGGCGACGGCACCGAGAGCGGCGTCACGCAGGGCCCGCTGATCAACATGAAGGCGGTCGACAAGGTCGAGCGCCACATCGCCGACGCCGTCAAGCGCGGCGCCAAGGTCGTGACTGGCGGCAAGCGCAGCGAGCTCGGCCGCTCCTTCTTCGAGCCCACCGTGCTCGCCGACGTCAAGGCGGACTCGCTGGTGTCGCAGGAAGAAACCTTCGGCCCGCTCGCGCCGGTGATCCGCTTCAAGGACGAGGCCGACGTCATCGCCATGTGCAACGCCTCGCCGTTCGGTCTTGCCTCGTACTTCTATTCCCGCGATCTCGGCCGCGTCTGGCGCGTCGCCGAGGCGCTGGAGTCCGGCATGGTCGGCGTCAACACCGGCCTCATCACCACGGAAGTCGCGCCGTTCGGCGGCGTCAAGGAAAGCGGCCTCGGCCGGGAAGGCTCCCGTCACGGCATGGAAGAATATGTCGAGATCAAATACGTGATGATGGCGGGGGTATAGCCGCCGGCGTCGCTTGACGCAGGTCAAAAGGCCTCGGGCAAGATCGCCTAACCTGACCCGCGCGGCATCATAGGGGTGGCGCGCGCGCAGGGTTGCGGCTCGCTCATGCTGACGAGGACCTCTTCCATTCCGGGCGAGATGCGGCTTCTTGGCCGTTTCTGGCAAAGTGCCTCGGGCTACTGGCGCGGACCGACGGCGTGGATGGCTTGGCTGCTGGTGATCGCCTTGATCATCGACGTCGTGCTGCAGCTCCTGACGCAATATGGCCTGAACTTCTGGAATCGGGACTTCTTCAACGCCATCGGCCGGAAGGATCAGGCCGAGCTGCTGGCCCTGGCCCTCCGGTTTCTGCCGCTGGCTGCGGCGAGCATCGCCTTGGTCGTGTTCTCGGTGTGGGCCCGCATGACCCTGCAGCGCTCCTGGCGCGAGTGGCTGAGCAATCGCCTCTATAGCGACTGGCTGGCGGATGCTGGTCCAGGGCGCGGCGCCATCGAAGGGCATCACGAGGCGCCGGAATATCGCATCGCCGAAGATGCCAGGATCGCGACGGACCTCCCGGTCGATCTGGCCAACGGCCTGCTGCAGTCGGTGCTCACGATTGCAACCTTCGTCGGCGTGCTTTGGTCGGTCGGGGGCAGCCTGACGGTCCAATTCGATGGCATCGCCTTTGCGATTCCCGGCTACCTCGTTCTCGCCGTGATCGCCTATTCCGCGCTGCTGGTGATCGGCATCTGGCTGACAGCCGGCCGTCTGACCCGGGTCATCGAGGAAAACAAGCGCATGGAGGCCGAGCTCCGTGCGATCGGAACCCATGTGCGCGAGATCGGCGAAGGCAAGGTGGTGCAGGAGGCCGGCATGAATAGCCGCCATGCCCTTGGCGCCGCCCTGAAAGCCGTGATTGCGATCTGGCGAATCTACTGCTGGCAATTGATGCGGATGACGCTGGTCACTTATTCGGGTCTTCTGGTGACGCCGGTGGTCGGCCTGCTGCTTTGCCTGCCCAAGTACCTTGACGACACCATGACTCTCGGCGAAGTGGTTCAGGCCTCGGCGGCGTTCGTCGTTGTTCAGACCGCCTTCAACTGGTTCACGGACAATTACACCAAGCTCGCGGATTGGACGGCGTCCGCCAATCGGGTTGCCGAACTGCTGTTTGCGTTGGATGCGGATCACGCGCCCAACGCTGAAGCCCGTCGTCGATCAATCCCTGCTTGACCCAGTGCGTCGCGATGGCAGGTGCAAGCTAGATCTTCAGCTCTTTCCCCGTCACCCGCCGATACGCTTCCAGATATCGCTTGCTCGTCGCATCCACCACGCTGGCCGGCAGCGGCGGAGGCGGGGCGTCGCCGTTCCAGCGGCCGGCGCGGCGCTCGACGTCGAGATAGTCGCGCAGGGGCTGCTTGTCGAAGCTCGCCTGCGGCTGGCCGGGCTTGTAGGCATCGACCGCCCAGAAGCGCGAGGAGTCCGGTGTCATCACTTCGTCGATCAGGATGATGCGGCCGTCCTTGTCGCGGCCGAACTCGAACTTGGTGTCGGCGATGATGATGCCCTGCTCGCGGGCGAGCTCCTCGCCGAGCGTGTAGATCGCGCGCGTCATGCTCTCGAGCGTATACGCCGTCTCGTCTCCGACCACTTCGCGCATCTTCGCGATCGTGATGTTCTCGTCATGGCCGGTCTCGGCCTTGGTCGCCGGGCTGAAGATCGCGGGCTCCAGCTTCTCGCTTTCGACGAGACCGGCCTTCAGCTTTTCGCCCGCGAGCGTGCCGCTGGCCGCATATTCCTTCCACGCCGAGCCCGAGAGATAGCCGCGGATCACGCATTCGATTGGGAACACGGTGGTGCGCTTGCACAGCATGGCGCGACCAAGGATCTCGGCGCGGTGCGATTTCAGCGTCGGCACGGCGGCGATGATCTCGTCGGTGTCGGCGCTGATCATGTGATGAGGCACCACGCCTTCGAGCTCATTGAACCAGAATGCGCTGATCTGCGTGAGTACCGCGCCCTTCATCGGGATGGTCTCGCCCATCACGACGTCGAAGGCGCTGATGCGGTCGGTGGTGAGCAGCAGCAGGCGGTCGTCGTCGACGGCGTAGATATCGCGCACCTTGCCGCGCCCGATCTTGGTCAGGGGCAGGTCGCTGGAGAGCATGGTGGTCATCGTCGGAGCTTTCAGGGCGTTCGCGCAGGAGATCCGGCCGCGCCTGATGGCGCGACCGGCAATCGGATTAGCCTATTCCGGCAGCGGAATGAACTCATGTTCCTGCGGAACTGCCGCGAAGCGGCCGGTTTTCCAGTCCTGCTTGGCCTGCTCGATCCGCTCCTTGCTGGAGGAGACGAAATTCCACCAGACGTGGCGCGGCCCTTCCAGCGCATCGCCGCCGAGAAACATCATCCGGGTCGCCTTCAGCGCCTTCACGGTGATGCGGTCGCCCGGTCGGAAGATCAGCAATCGCGGCGCCTCGTAACGCTCGTTCGCGATCTCCACCTCGCCATCGACGATGTAGATCGCGCGCTCCTCATGATCCGGGTCGAGCGGCACGGCCGCCCCGGCGGCCGCCGTGACCTCGGTGTAGAACCAGGGCGACACCATCGAGACGGGCGAGGTGATACCGAACGAGGATCCCGCGATCACCCGTGCGGTAAAATCGCGCTCGGAGATCATCGGCAGGTCGCCGGCGCCGTAGTGCTGGAACGACGGCGAAATTTCTTCCGATCCGGCCGGCAGGGCGATCCAGCTCTGGAGGCCCAGCATCTTCTGGCCCGAGGCGCGTTGTGCCTCCGGCGTGCGCTCGGAATGAGCGATGCCGCGCCCGGCCGTCATCAGATTCATCGCGCCGGGCGCGATCTCCTGGACGTTGCCCTCGCTGTCGCGATGCATGATGGCGCCGTCGAACAGATAGGTGACGGTGGCAAGCCCGATATGCGGATGCGGCCGCACGTCCATGCCCTTGCCGGAGACGAACTGCACCGGGCCGAAATGGTCGAAGAAAATGAAGGGCCCGACCATCTGCCGCTTGCCGTGGGGCAGCGCGCGCCGCACGGCAAATCCGTCGCCGAGGTCCCGCGTGCGCGGCACGATGACGAGATCGAGCGCATCGCAGGACATGGGATCGCCGAGCACGGGATCGTTCGAGGGTTGCCAGCTCATGGTGAACTCCTTTTGGCTTTATTGAGCAAGACGGTAGCAGGATTTTGCACCGCCGTCGCGGCAAAGGCCGGGTCGCACGCTCCGCTGTCATGCCCCGGCTTGACCGGGGCATCCAGTACGCCGCGGCCCGTCGATTCCATCACTGCCGTCTCGGAGTACTGGATCGCCCGGTCGAGCCGGCGATGACAGTTGTGAGTGCCGATGGTCCTTGAAAAAGCCGGCACAACGAACGATGTTCGTCCGACTTTAACCGCGACCGTCCGCCCATCCGATGACCCTTGCCGCAATCGAGCTTGCCTTTCGCGCTGCCAGCGTCGCACTGCTGCTGGTGCTGGCGGCGTCGTTGCTTGCCGACTTCCGCAGCGTGACTGCAGCCCGCCTCGGCGCGGCCTTTGCGCTGGGATCGGCTGCGCATGCGGCGAGCTACTCGGTGGATGTCACGTCGCGGATCCCGCTCTTGCATGCCCCGCTGGTCGCGTTGTCGACCGGCACCATCGTGGTGTTCTGGCTGTTCACCCGGTCCCTGTTCGACGACGAGTTTCGCCTGCGCTGGTGGCACGGATGGGTCTGGGGGCTGGTGACGGCCTTCAGCTTCGCAGGCTGCGTCTGGATTGCACCCAGCGGCCATGTGCGGTTCTCGGTGACGGCAGTCAATCTGATCGTGCTCGGTTTCATCGCGCTTGCTGTTGGGCAGATGATCGCCTCCTGGCCGACCGACCTGGTCGAGCGCCGCCGCCGTGTTCGTGTCTTCATCGTCTGCGCAACTGCACTCTATGGTGGACTGAGCGCGATGCTCCAGATCACGGCCGCCGGCAACCACGTCGGCGAGGTCGTCGAAACCATCAATGCCGCTGCGCTGGCCTGCACCGTCGCGGCGATCGTCTACGCCATGATGCGTGTCGATGGCGCGGATCTGTTTCAGGTCGCAGCTGAGCCCGTACCGGCGATTGCGCAGGGCCAGCCTGCGGTCGAGGATGCGGCCGACCAGAAACTCGTCGATGCCCTGATGCGGCTGATGGCGGACGAGCGGATCTATCGCCAGGAGAACATCACCATCGGCGTGCTCGCCGGCCGGCTGAAGATTCCCGAATACCGGCTGCGTCGCCTGATCAACCAGCGGCTCGGCTACCGCAACTTCAATGTATTCCTGAACAACCACCGGATCGAGGAAGCCAAGGCCGCGCTCGCCGATCCCGCCCAGGCCGAGGTGCCCGTCATCACAATCGCCATGGATGCCGGCTTCCAGTCGCTCGGCCCGTTCAACCGCGCCTTCAAGGCGGTCACCGGTGTGACGCCGTCGGAATATCGACGGCTCAAGGTGACTACGGCCTAGATTTTAAGCCACTGGAATCACTGCATGATTCCAGAATCGACCAGTACCTTCCGACTTCAACCAGACCATTTTCCAAATCCGGCGAGCGCTCCTCCGCCTGCTCCGGCTTCCTCGCCGCACACGCCCCCTGTGCCGGAGAAAGCCCGTGACCCGCCGCCGCAAGATCGTCCTCCTCACCACCACCATCGCCGCTGCCGGCCTCGTGCTCGGCGCGGCCCGGGCCCGCGACATGCCTAAGGTCGCCACCGGCTTCGTCGCCGACATCCTGTGCTCGGAGACGTTCGTCTCCGGCCTCGACCCAAGGCGCAACTTCACCGAGACCACCGACGCCATGCCCGGCACCGGCCTGATCACCTGGGCGATGGACACCCGGGTCGATCGCACGCGCAAGGATGTCACGGTGACGCTGTTTGGCATCGGCCGCAGCCACGCCGTCTATCGTGAGGGCCTTGGCTGCACGCTCGAGCATGAAGCGGGCATCGCCGACGTGACGGTGCCGCCTGACGACAAACAGCCCGCGCTGTTGCCGGAGATCGCCGGCTCCTCACTCGTGCCGCCGCAAAGCCCCGAACTGGCCGGTGCACTCGACCGCGCCTTCACCGAGCCGGCGCAACCGCCTTACCGCCGCACTCGCGCGATCGTGGTGATGAAAGCCGGGCGCGTCATCGCCGAGCGCTACGCCGACGGCATCGGACCCGAGACGCCACTGCTCGGCTTCTCCATGACGAAATCGGTGATCTCGGCCCTCACCGGAATCCTCGTGCGCCAGGGCAAGCTCAAGCTCGACGGACCAGCGCCGGTTGCCGCCTGGAAAGATCCCCATGATCCACACCATGCGATCACCGTCGATCAGCTTCTGCGCCACACCGCCGGCCTCGCGCTCGGCAGCTCGCTGCAGGCCTCGCTCGGCTCCGCCTTCGAGCCGGTCAACCGGATGAAGTTCGTGGAGACGGACATGGCGGCCTATGCCGAGACCATCCCGCTCGAGACCGCGCCCGGCACCGCCTGGAATTACCACGACGGCAACATCCTCATCCTCTCGCATCTGATCCGTGATGCGGCCGGCGGCACGCCGGAAGGCGCGCTCCGCTTCGCGCGCCGCGAATTGTTCGCGCCGCTCGGCATGCGCCACGTCACGCTCCAGCTCGATGGCTCGGGCACAATCGAAGGGTCGAGCGAGACGCTCGCATCCACGCGCGATTGGGCGCGCTTCGGCCAGCTCTATCTCAATGACGGCGTCGCCGGCGGCAAACGCATCTTGCCGGAAGGCTGGGTGAACTATTCGGCGACGGCCACGCCGAATGCCTGGGTCGGCATCGGCGCCGGCTTCTGGACAAACCAGGGCGACAGCTTCGGGGCGAAGTTTCGCGTGGAGCACGGCTGGCCGCGCGATGCCTTCTTCGCCAAGGGCACGATCGGGCAATACACCATCGTGATCCCGTCGGAGAAGCTGGTGATCGTGCGGCTCGGCCGCTCCCCGAACGCACCGCCGCAAGCGGATGGCGTGTTCGATCTCGTGCGCGATGTGGTGGCGGCAACGCGTGAGAAGGGAAAGCTGGCAGGGGCGGATTGAGGTCTTTCTTACCCTCCCCTGGAGGGGTCCGGGACGAGCGTAGCTCGCCCGTGGTCGATCG
>ERZ1034411.16-NODE-16-length-129983-cov-11.403254_pt1 | contig 129983 bp, 120 predicted proteins | sample MGYA00520583_ERZ1034411 | MGnify/ENA primary metagenome ERZ1034411 (study PRJEB33736, sample SAMEA104288481) | Azolla microphylla | place: Ecuador | collected 1982 | study: EMG produced TPA metagenomics assembly of the PRJEB19522 data set (Is there foul play in...
ATGCGCGTGCCGCCTACGCCAATGCAACTTGACAATCCAGATAGTCGCTCACCCCAACCCTCTCCCCGTAAGAACGGGGCGAGGGAGCACACCGCCGTCGCGGTGAGAACTTGGCTCACAAGCATGTCCACGCAACACCGGCCTGTTGCAACGCAGCGGCATGGGCCTGCTGCGAAAGCACGAATTGACTTCATCTCATTCGTTGCGACAGATGAGCGCAGGCGTCGCGGTGATGACCGCGATCCAACGAAAAAGCTCCGGGAGGAGACCAGATGTTCGATCGACGCGACCTGCTCAAAGGGGCGGGCTTTGCCGCACTTGCGGCCACGCTGCATTCCACCAGGGCCTTGGCACTCGACACCGTCACGCTCCCATTCGCCAATGGCGAACGACCGCTGGTGAAATATCCGCAGAAGCGGCCGATGATCGGCCTCACCAGCCGGCCGCCGCAGCTCGAGACGCCGTTTGCGATCTTCAACGACGGCCCGATCACGCCGAACAACGCGTTCTTCGTGCGCTATCACCTCTCCGACCTGCCCTACAATCTCGACCCCGACAAGTTCACGCTCGAGGTCAAGGGCAAGGTCGACAAGCCGCTGAAGCTGTCGCTGAAGGACATCCGGAAGATGAAGGCGACGGAGATCGTCGCCGTCGCGCAATGCTCCGGCAACAGCCGCGGCTTCTTCGAGCCGCGCGTCGCCGGCGGCCAGCTTGCCAACGGCGCCATGGGCTGCGCGCGCTGGCGCGGCGTGCCGCTGAAGGCGGTGCTGGAGATGGCGGGCGTGCAGAGCGGCGCCAAGCAGGTCACCTTCGGCGGCATGGACGGGCCGGTCAGCGACAAGACGCCCGACTTCGTCAAGGCTCTCGACATCGCTCACGCGAGTGACGGCGAGGTGATGCTGGCCTATGGCATGAACGGCGAGGATTTGCCGTTCCTCAATGGCTTCCCGCTGCGCCTGATCGTGCCCGGCTATTACGGCACCTACTGGGTCAAGCACCTCAACGAGATCACCGTCGTCGACAATGTCTATGACGGCTTCTGGATGAAGTCGGCCTATCGCATCCCCGATACGCCGGACAATTCGATCGAGCCCGGCACCACGCCGAAGGCAACGATCCCGATCAACCGCTTCACCATCCGCTCCTTCATCACCAGCGTGCCCGACGGTGCCAAACTGAAGGCCGGCCGCACGACGTTGCGCGGCATCGCCTTCGACGGCGGCAAGGGCATCAAGGAGGTCCAGGTTTCCACCGACGGCGGCAAGAGCTGGGTCAGCGCCAGGCTCGGCAAGGATCTCGGCAAATACGCCTTCCGCGAATGGAAGCTGCCGGTAAAGCTCGCGGCGGGCAATGTCGAGCTCAAGGTGCGCGCCACCGGCAATGGCGGCGAGACGCAGCCGGACACGCCGCGCTGGAACCCGGCGGGTTATTTGCGCAACGTCGTCGAGACCATCCGCGTCAGCGTGGCCTGAAGGAGAATGATCATGCAGCGCACCGTTCTCCTCGCCGTCTCGTTCGCCGTCGGCCTCACGGCCGCGACCGCGGCACCGGTCAACTACCAGCTTCCGGACGAGGTCGCAGCGTTCAAGCCGGGCCCCGATCTCGAGGTGGTCAAGGGCAATTGCAGCGCCTGCCACTCGGCCGACTACATCAAGACGCAGCCGCCGATGAAGGACAAGAAAGGCTTCTGGCAGGCCGAGGTGACCAAGATGATCAAGGTCTATGGCGCGCCGATCGACGATGCCGATGTCGGCAAGATCGTCGATTACCTTGCCGCGACGTACTGACGGACGGCATCGCGCTCGCTTACCCTCCCCTACCCTCCAGGGGAGGGTACGGAAGAACGGCTAGTCGATCTTTTCTCCGCAGTAGATCCGACACACTCCGGCCATTTGACCGCGAAACGGGCAAAACCGGCAAAAGCGCCGCGAAGTTGAGCGGAATTCGGCGAAATGCCGATGTGGTTTGAGCTACCAAGCCCGCCACATTCCGCGTATCCTGTTAGGACCGAACCGGCCGGTTGGCGGGGACTGGCGGTTCGAGATCTCGGAGGAAGACCCGCGGAGAAGTCGTGATGGCTAAAGGTACGGTCAAGTGGTTCAACCCGACGAAGGGTTATGGATTTATCCAGCCTGCGTCGGGGGGCAAGGATGTGTTCGTGCATATCTCGGCAGTGCAGAAGGCCGGTTTGTCCACGCTGAACGAGGGACAGACGGTGGAATACGAAGAGATCGCAAACCGGGGCAAGACTTCCGCAGAGAACCTCAAAGTCTAAGCCCGCCAGCCTTTTGCGGCCTCCCGGATCATCTCCGGGAGCGGGCCAAGAAAATTTCAGAAGACGGCCAGTGCATTCGACGACAGGCGTTGCGACTGCACGAGGATAGCTATTTTTCCTGGAAAACCGCTCGTTCGACGCCACAGCAATGACAATCGCGACGGCATTTCGTCAGCCCACCGGCAACGGTGCGTCGCGCTTGATCTCTTCCATCACCGCATAGGTCCGCGTCTCGCGCACGCCCGGCATCGACAGCAGGGTCTCGCCGAGAAAGCGTCGATACGCGGCCATGTCGGCCAGCCGCGCCTTCACAAGATAGTCGAAGCCGCCGGCAACCATGTGACACTCCAGAACTTCAGGCGCGAGCTTCACCGCCCGCGCAAAGCGCTCGAAATTGTCGGGCGTGGTCTTGTCGAGCAGCACCTCGACGAACACCAGAAGACCGAGGCCAAGCCGGTGCGGATTGAGCCGCGCGCCATAGCCCTCGACGAAGCCTTCGCGCTGCAGGCGCTTCAAGCGCTCACCGATCGAGGTCGGCGACAACCCGATGCGCTCGGCGAGCTCGACATTGGCGATTCGTCCGTCGTCCTGCAGAATTGAGAGGATTTTCCGGTCGATTCGATCGAGTTCCATATCTTCTACGGCCAACCTGCTATCAATCTTCATTTCCTAAGGCAAATCGACTAGATTGTCTATCGAACAACGGTCACGCGGGCCTTATCCTGGATTTCAGACACAGGACACGCCATGCCGAACATCCCGCCGCCTTTCACCGCCCCCTACGCCCCTGACGATGCCGAGATCGCAGCAAAGCTGTTGCCGGCCTCGCACCTCACCCCGCCGCAGGAGGCGGGGATCGACCGCACCGCGACGCGGCTGATCGAGGCGATCCGCAAGCGCGACGACCGGCTCGCAGGGAATCTTGGCGGCGTCGAGGACATGCTGCGGGAGTTCGCGCTCTCGACCAAGGAGGGCCTCGCGCTGATGGTGCTGGCGGAAGCGCTGCTGCGCGTGCCGGACGCCCGCACCGCCGACCAGTTCATCGAGGACAAGCTCGGCGAGGGCGACTTCATCCATCACGAGACCAAATCCACGGCGTTCCTGGTCAATGCCTCGGCCTGGGCACTCGGCCTGTCCGCGCGGGTGATCCAGCCCGGCGAGACGCCCGACGGCACCATCGGCCGTCTCGTGAAGCGGTTAGGAGCGCCTGCGGTGCGCACCGCGACGCGCCAGGCGATGCGGCTGATGGGCAATCATTTCGTGCTGGGCGAGACCATCGAGCAGGCGCTGGAGCGGGGTCAGCCGCGCTCCGGTCAGAAGCCGCGCTATTCCTTCGACATGCTCGGCGAAGGCGCGCGCACGGCGGCGGATGCCAGGCGCTATTTCGATGCCTATGCCAGTGCGATTCTGACCATCGGCAAGGCTGCGGGGAGCAATCCCCTCCCCGACCGGCCTGGCATCTCGGTCAAGCTCTCGGCCCTGCATCCGCGCTTCGAGGCGATCAGCCGCGACCGCGTATTGACCGAGCTGGTGCCGCTGCTGCTGGATCTGGCGCAGCGCGCCAAGGCGTATGATCTCAACTTCACCGTCGACGCCGAGGAAGCCGACCGGCTGGAGCTGTCGCTCGACGTGATCGCGGCGACGCTCGCCGATGCGTCGCTTGCCGGCTGGGACGGATTTGGCCTCGCGATCCAGGCCTATCAGAAGCGCGCCGCGGCCGTGATCGACTATGTCGATGCACTCGCCCGCGCGCATGACCGCAAGCTGATGGTGCGCCTCGTCAAGGGCGCCTATTGGGACACCGAGATCAAGCGCGCGCAGGAGCGCGGGCTGGACGGCTATCCCGTATTCACGCGCAAGGCGATGACGGATCTCAACTTCGTCGCCTGCGCGTCAAAACTGCTGGCCTTGCGGCCGCGCATCTTCCCGCAATTCGCCACCCACAACGCGCTGACGGTCGCGACCGTGCTGGAGCTTGCGGCTGATGGCGGCAGCTTCGAGTTCCAGCGCCTGCACGGCATGGGCGAAGCGCTGTACGAGCAATTGGCAAAAGATCATCCTGACATCGCCTACCGCACCTATGCACCGGTCGGCAGCCATCGCGACCTGCTTGCCTATCTGGTGCGGCGCCTTTTGGAGAACGGCGCCAATTCCTCCTTCGTGGCGCAGGCCGCCGATTATCGCGTGCCGGTGCCCGCGCTGTTGCAGCGTCCGGCGGATGCGATCGTGCGGCCGCAAGCGGCGGCGCATCCCAAAATTCCGTTGCCGGACGATCTGTTCGCGCCGGAGCGGCGCAATTCGCGCGGGGTCGAGTTCGGCGCACGCGTGGCGCTCGAGCAATTGCTGACCGGCGTGAAGGCCGAAGCCGCGGACCTCAAGCCCATCACAGATGCAACGCCGGAGCAGGCCAATGCGGCTGTGGCAGCAAGCCGTGCCGGTTTCGCCGCCTGGAGCCGGACGTCGGCGGGAGCACGCGCGGCGGCGCTGGAGCAGGCCGCGCATCTGCTGGAGCGCCGCAGCGCCCATTTCATCGCGCTGCTCCAAGCCGAGGGCGGCAAGACGCTCGACGACGCGCTGTCGGAGCTGCGCGAAGCCGCCGACTTCTGCCGCTACTATGCCGCGCAGGGCCGCAAGCTGTTCGGCAGCGAGGCCGCGATGCCAGGCCCGACCGGCGAGAGCAATGTGCTCAGCCTGCGCGGCCGCGGTGTGTTCGTGGCGATCTCGCCGTGGAATTTTCCCCTGGCAATCTTCCTCGGCCAGGTCACCGCAGCGCTGATGGCCGGCAATTGCGTGGTGGCAAAGCCCGCCGAGCAGACGCCGCGCATCGCGCGCGAGGCCGTCGCCCTGCTGCACGAGGCCGGCATCCCCAATAGCGCACTGCAGCTCGTCACCGGCGACGGTCGCATCGGCGCGGTGCTGACCGCGCATGCGGACATCGCGGGCGTCGTCTTCACCGGCTCGACCGAGGTGGCGCGCTTGATCAACCGGACGCTTGCCGCCAAGGACGGGCCGATCGTGCCGTTAATCGCGGAGACGGGCGGCATCAACGCCATGATCGCCGATGCCACCGCGCTGCCCGAGCAGGTCGCCGACGATGTCGTCACCTCAGCCTTCCGCTCCGCCGGGCAGCGCTGCTCGGCGCTGCGGCTCCTGTTCGTGCAGGAAGACGTCGCCGACCGCATGATCGAGATGATCGCGGGCGCGGCGCGCGAGCTGAGGATCGGCGATCCCTCCGATGTCGCAACCCATGTCGGCCCTGTCATTGACCAGGAGGCCAAGCAGCGGCTCGATGCGCATGTCGCGCGGATGAAGACCGAGGCGAAGCTGCATTTTGCCGGCACCGCGCCGGAGGGCTGCTTCGTCGCGCCGCACATCTTCGAGCTCAAGGAGGCCGGCCAACTCACCGAGGAGGTGTTCGGCCCGATCCTGCATGTCGTGCGCTACCGCGCCGAAAACCTCGAGCGCGTGTTGCAGGCGATCCAACGCACCGGCTACGGCCTCACCCTCGGCGTCCACTCCCGCATCGACGACACCATTGAGGCCATCATCGACCGCGTCCAGGTCGGCAACATCTACGTCAACCGCAACATGATCGGCGCGGTGGTCGGCGTCCAGCCGTTCGGCGGCAACGGCCTGTCCGGAACCGGCCCCAAGGCCGGCGGCCCGCATTACCTCGCGCGCTTCGCCACCGAGCAGACGGTGACCATCAACACCGCCGCCGCGGGCGGCAACGCAGCACTGCTGGCGGGGGAGGAATAACGCCCTGCGCCTGGCGCCGTTGCATCCCGGTAAAACATCGGTCTAACTGCTCCCATCATCTGCCCGCGCCAATTCCAGCATGCGGGAAACGACTGAATCAAGGGAGCGACGCCGCGATGGATAAGGGCATTTTTGCCGGCCTGAAGGTTCTGGACTGCGCGAGCTTCATCGCAGCACCCGCGGCCGCGACCGTGCTGTCGGATTTCGGCGCCGATGTCATCAAGATCGAGCCGCCCGGCGCCGGCGACCCCTATCGCAACCTGCCGAACCTGCCCGGCTATCCCACCGGCGAGCACAATTTCGCCTGGCTGCTGGAAGCCCGCAACAAGAAGAGCATCGCGCTCGACCTTGCAAAACCCGAGGCGCAGGCCGTGCTCTACAAGCTGGTCGAGGAAGCCGACGTCTTCATCACCAACATGCCGCCACCGGTGCGCGCCAAGCTCGGCATCACCTATGACCATCTCGCCCATCTCAACGACCGGCTGATCTACGCCTCCTTCACCGGCTATGGCGAGAAGGGCGAGGAAGCCAACAAGCCGGGTTTCGACAGCAACGCCTATTGGGCGCGCTCCGGCCTGATGGACCTGGTCCGCGCCGACACCGACACCACCCCGGCCCGCTCGGTCGCCGGCATGGGCGACCACCCCTGCGCCATGGCGTTCTACGGTGCCATCGTCACCGCGCTGTATCAGCGCGAGAAGACCGGCAAGGGCTCGCATGTCGCCTCCAACCTGATGGCGAACGGGGTTTGGGCCGCCAGCGTGCTGGCGCAGGCCAAGCTCTGCGGCGCCAAGTTCGGCGAGCGCCGCCCGCGCGAGCGCGCGCTGAACGCGGTCGCCAACCACTATCAGTGCAAGGACGGCCGCTGGCTGATCCTGTCGCTGCTCAACGAGGAGAAGCAGTTCCCGACGCTGGCCAAATGCCTCGGACGCGAGGACCTGATCAACGACCCACGCTTCGCCACCAAGGCGGACCGCCACGCCCGCTCGGTGGAGCTGATCAAGATCCTGGACGAGACCTTCGCCACCCGGGACCTCGCCGAATGGCGCAAGATCCTCGACGGCAGCGGCCTCGTGTTCGGCGTCGTCGCCATTCTGGACGACATTCCCAACGACAAGCAGATGCTCGACAACGAAGTGCTGGTGCCGTTCGAGAACGACACCATGCTCACCATCAACAGCCCGATCTGGATCGACGGCGCCAAGAAGGTCCAGCCGCGCAAGCCGCCCGCCGTGGGCGAGCACAGTGACGAGATTTTGCGCGGGGCGGGATACGACGAGGCGGCGATCAAGCAGCTGCGATCGAAGGGGGCGGTCGGGTAAGGCGCGCCCTCGCGTCAACCTCCGTCATTGCGAGCGTAGCGAAGCAATCCAGACTCCCACCGCGGATGCATCTCTGGATTGCTTCGCTGCGCTCGCAATGACGATGCTGGTCGATCTCGCTATAACAATCGACAACACACCGCTCCCGCGAGGTCCCATGCCCAGCTACCGCCTGCACTACTTCCCCGAGTCCGGCAACAGCTACAAGCTGGCGCTGATGCTGACGCTTTGCGGCGAGACGTTCGAGCCGGTCTGGACCGATTTCGGCGGCGGCGTCACGCGCACGGCGGAGTGGCGCAAGGCCGTCAACGAGATGGGCGAGATTCCCGTGCTCGAGGTCGATGGCGTGAAGATGACGCAGACCGCGCCGCTGCTGCTCAAGCTCGCCGAGCAATACGGCCGCTTCGGCGCCGAGACCGAGGACGAGAAATTCGAGCTGCTGCGCTGGCTGTTCTGGGACAACCACAAGCTCACCGGCTACATGGCGACCTATCGCTTCATGCGCGCCTTCACCGAGAAGAACGACCCGCAGGTGCTGAAGCATTTCCGCCGCCGGCTCGAGGATTTTCTCGGCATTCTCGACGGGCATCTCCAGCACAATGCCTTCGCGATCGGTACGAAGCCGACGGTCGCCGATATCTCGATGATGGCCTATCTGCACTATCCCAGCGACGAGCACGGTTTCGATTTCGCCACGAGCCATCCCGCCATACACGCCTGGCTGGGCCGGATGGCCGCGCTGCCCGGCTGGAAGCCGGCCTATGAGCTGCTGCCGGGCAAGCGGATGACCAATCACGCGAAGTGAGGATTTCTTCTTTCCCCTCTCCCCGCACACGGGGAGAGGCGAAGAGACCTACCTCATCGACAGCCAGCCGAGCGTGAACAGGATCCCGCCGACGATGACGGCGACCGCAATCGCCCAGATGCTCACGCGCGCGCTGCCGGTGACCTGCTTGGCTTCCTCATTCCGCGCGATCTCGCGATTGCGCGCCTTGTTGGCATTGCCGGTGTCCGTCATGAATCATCCTAACGCGTCTTGATGAAGCACATGCCGATGCGGCGCGAGGCCGCGGCGGCCTGACAGGTGAGACCGTTAGCACAGGTCCATGACGTAAAACTCCTGTCCGGCGTTCCCGATCCCGCATCGGCCAAGGAACAATGCGCGCCCCAGCCGTCCTGGTACTCGCTTCCGGCAAGCTCGCTTTTGCCGCGGGTCTGCGGCCGGCTGGCAAATCCGCGTGAGAAATCAGGACGTTTGCCCGCGGCGAACGCGGTCAGGATGTCGCGGCGGCGGACCTGGTCGCCGAGGAAGTGCGGCGAAGCCGGCACGATGGTGGAATTGGACGGCTTGTCAGCCAGCCAGTCCACGCCGGGGAAATGGAAGCCGCCGATGCCGCGGGTCTGGTGGCAGCCGGCGCAGGTGACGTCATTGAGACGGCGCTGGAAGCCCGCCACCGAGCGGATGTTCTGCAGATCCCCGTGCGCGGCGGCCTGCTTCAGCGCCCCGACCACATCCCGATCGGTGAAGAGCTGATCGCTGCCCTCGCCCTTTCCCTCTCCTTGCATCATGCCGAACTCCGGCTGCAGTTCGGAGGCATCGAGTCCCGCAGGCGTCGGCACCACCGCAGCCTTGGCCAGGAATTTTTCCGGGATCAGCACCGTGCCGCGATCGAACTCGCGCAAATTCTCGGGCGCGAGCAGCCAGGCCTTGAAATCGCGCCGAAGCCCGTCGTCGGCGAGGATGCGGTCGCGGTCGATCTGGTTCTCCAGCACCGCTTCCGCGAACGTCTTCGTGGCCGCGTCGTACTTGAACACCTTGAGCAGATAGTCGGAGCGGAAGTCGTGCAGCGCCGATTTCGCGGCGACCGATATCTGGATGTTGGTCTCGATGCGGTCGAGCATCGCGTCGTCACGAGCGCCGATCAGCTCTTGCCAATTGCCGTTGTCGAGCCAGCGGCGTGCAATCTCCGCGCAGGTGATCGGCTTGCCGTTGGCGTCTGCCCGGCGTGCATCGCGCGCCTTCATCACCAGATTGAACGTCATCGGCAGCCGCGTCGCCGTCTTGCCGCCGTCGAAACGCGCAAGGCGATAGATCAGCCGGATCTCGCCGCAGGACTCCTCGCCGACATAAGCACGGTCCATGCGGTTGACGATGCCGGCCAGCACGAAACGCGTATCGGGGGATTTCAGATTGGTCCGATCGAACAGCTGCACGTCAAAGCCTTCGCCGACGCCGATCGTCTCGGTCGGCCAGGCGGCCTTCTGCCGCGCAATGTAACGGTCGAACTCCGCGTCGATCGCCGGCGGAATGTCCTTCAACTGCGGCAGCGACGCGGACAGCCGGTCGGTCGTCATCGAACCGCCCGCCTCACGCTCCGGCGCCACCAGGCGCGGGATCGTGAGAGCGTCGCCCTCGTCGAGCCTGCGCAAGAGATCGGGATCGGTGATGGCCGTGCCGCGCGTCAGCTGCGCGGTCTCCGCGGCCGGTAGCGAGGCAGCACCGCCGAACAACAGGGCGGCAGCAATGAGAATTCGCAACGCGCGGTTCATGCCTGAGGTAACACCGCTGCGGGATGCCTATTCAAGCAAAAAGGCGCTTCACATGGTGGTGAAGCGCCTCTTCGAAATCCGGATATCGATCGCTCAGCGCGAGACGATCAGCCCCTTGCTGGTGACGACGACCCAGCGGCCATCCTGGCGGCGGATCGCGTCGACACGGCCGACGCCGGGAATGGGATCGCCGGGATAGACCTCGTAGAGGCCGTCACGGCCCTCGATCAGCGCACCGCCATTGCCGGCGTTGCGCAGCCGCCAGCCTTCGATCGTCGGCAGACGGCCAACCTCGGTCTTGGGCGCGGCGGCCACCGGGGCCGGTGCGGCGGCGGTCGCAACCTGCTGGGCAGGCGCAATCGAGCCGGTGGTCTCCTTCGCGGGCGCTGCAGCCTGCGCGGGAGCGGCGGGCGACGTGGCGCGGAGCTTGTCGACGGTCTCGGACAGCTTTGCGATCCTGGCCATCGGCTCGGCCTGCGCCTTCTCGAGCTTGTCGAGGCGGTCATTGGCCCGATTGAACTGGCTGACGCCGGTCTTCGAGCTATGCTCGACATTGGCCTTCAGCGCGACGAGATCGGCATCGATCCGCGCCACCGAAGCATCGAGCGCGCTGGTGTCGGCGACCTGCACCGGCGCCTGGGCCGGGCTGGCGAAATGCATCATGCCGGCGGTCGCGAGCGCACCGCTGATCGCGCCGACGCTGGCGGCGATCGCCACCACCGCGGCCATGGCCGAGAGGCGGCGCTTGCCGCCGGCCTCGCGCGGCTCATCCGCCTTCACATGCGGGGCGAAATCCTCGCGGTCCCAGGAGCCGTTCCGCGAACGATCCGAGGGCGCCATGACGATGAGCTTGCCGGGCTTCGGCTCGGGCTTGGTCTCGGCCTTGGGTTCAACCCTGGCTTCGACCTTCGGCACCTCGAGCTTCGGCGGCTCGACCTTCACCGGATCCGGCTTGGGCGGCGCCTCGTGGTCGGGCGCGATCGACGGCGCGTCGATCCCGGCAGCCTCGACAGCCTGCGGCGCGGTCGTCCCGGCTTCGACGACGCTGTTATCCTGGGCAGCCTGCTCAGCCATTGGTTCGCTCACAGTTCAAATACTCCGCTCTGGATTGACCTTTTGGTAACTTTCATTGCTTGCGAAATCCTTACCTTGGGACCCGCTTACCGAAATTTTAGGGAGTTATCCGGGGCCGAATTGAGCCGGGAACATGGAACCGGTGTGGCGGGTGTGAAACAATTTGTAATCGGGACAAGATGAACGGCGGCGGAATGGGGTGAAGCATTGTGCCTCAACCCGTCATGCTGAGGTGCGAGCGGCGCGGTGCGTAGCACCGCGCGGGGAGCCTCAAAGCATGAAAGGCCGAGCTGGAGCTCCAGCCGGGCCGTCGCCCTTCGAGGCTCGCCGAAGGGGCGAGCACCTCGGGGTGACGGTGAGAGAGTTGAGTCCGCTGCCTCCACGTCGTCATTGCGAGGAGCCAGCGCAAAATTGCTTTGCAATTTTGTCGCGGGCTCCTCGCAATGACGGCAGAGGCCCCCCCCCCACGTCACACACCGTCACATCACGACGGGCGCATCCGGCAGCTCGTTCGGGTGCGATGCGCCCGGCGGGAAATGCCGCGCCAGCTCGCGCGACACCGCCTCGATGCCGGCGATGACGCCGCGCTCGAACTGGCCCGAGCCGAACTCGGCCTCCATGGCGCGGCAGATGCGCTCCCAACCAGTGGCCCCGACCTTCGCGTCGATGCCGCGATCGGCGATGATCTCGACGTCGCGGTCGGCGAGCAGGAGGTAGATCAGGACGCCGTTATTGTGTGCGGTGTCCCAGATGCGCAGGTGCGAGAACACGTCGAGCGCGCGCGCCCGCGCCGGCTGGTTGCGGAACAGGGGACGGCCGTCGAGCGCGGCCTCGACGACGAAGCGGACCTGGCCGGAATGGGTGGCTTCACCGCGCTTGATCGCCTGCTCGACGCGCGCGAGCACGGCCGGCGGAAAGATCTGCCTCGCCCGCCAATGATGCTGCACCAGATGCCTGGCAATGCGCTTGATGCTCATGACCGCTACCAGCTCCCCGAGGCGCCGCCGCCGCCAAAACTGCCGCCACCGCCACTGAAGCTGCCGCTGTCGCTGCTGCTCGACGAGCCGCTGCTCCAGCCGCCTGAGGAAGAGCCGCTCGACCAGGCGCCGCCGCGCGAGCGGCCCGTGCCCGGCGTGATCGCCGAAAACAGATCGGCGACGAACCCGATGATGAAGCCGAGACCGCCCAGCGCAAGGGCCAATCCGAACGATCCGAGGATGAACCAGGTCAGCGTCGCGATGATGCCCCCTGTCACCAGCGATCCAAGCAGCCGTCCCAGCATGGCGCGGATGGCGCCGCCGATGCCCACCGAGACGAACAGCGTGACGATGAACAGCGGCGCGAGATCGTCGAGACTGCCGAAGTTCACGGTGGGCGACGGAACCGGCAGCGGTTCGCCGTCGATCACCTTGATGATGCGATCGACGCCATCGGCGATGCCGCCGGCGAAATCGCCGCTCCTGAATTTTGGCGTGATGATTTCGTCGATGATCCGCCGTGCGGTGACGTCGGTGAGCGCACCTTCCAGGCCATAGCCGACCTCGATGCGCAAATGACGGTCGTTCTTGGCAACGACGAGGATCGCACCGTCGTCGATCTTCTTGCGGCCGATCTTCCAGGCCTCCGCGACACGGATCGATAACTGCTCGATCGTTTCCGGCTGCGTGGTCGGCACGATCAGAACGGCGATCTGGCTGCCCTTGCGTGTCTCGAAGTCACGCAGCTTTTGCGACAGCGAGGCGACGTCGCTGCTGGAGAGGGTGCCGGTCTGATCGACGACGCGGCCGGTGAGCTCGGGCACGGCGACGTCGGCGGAGGCGGGAAGCGCGAAGAAGAGCGCGAAGGCGAGGACCAGTGCGGCCGCCACCGAGTACGCCCGCCACGCATTCGCTGTCATCGCCCGCGAAGGCGGGCGATCCAGTATTCCAGAGGCCGCCGTGCTTGAACCGAGACGCCGCGGCGTACTGGATTCCCCGCCTGCGGGGGGAATGACAGTGGTGGGTGGGGCGCGCATGGGAGGCGAACGCGGCTACTTCGACGGCGCAGGCGCCGGATTGAAATCCACCTTCGGCGCGGTCGAGATTTCCTTTTCATTCGCCACCGCAAAATTCGGCTTCTCCTTGTAGCCGAACATCATGGCCGTGAGGTTGCTCGGGAACGAGCGGATGGTGACGTTATAGTCCTGCACCGACTTGATGTAGCGGTTGCGCGCCACGGTGATGCGGTTCTCGGTGCCCTCGAGCTGCGACATCAGATCCTTGAACAGAGCGTCGGACTTCAGCTGCGGATAGTTTTCGGTCACCACCAGCAGCCGCGACAGCGCGCTGGAGAGCTCGCCCTGGGCCGCCTGGAACTTCTGGAACGCGGCCGGATCGTTGAGCACCTCGGGCGTTGCCTGGATGCTGCCGACCTTGGCGCGCGCATTGGTGACGCCGAGCAGCACGTCCTTCTCCTGCTGCGCAAAGCCCTTCACCGAGTTGACGAGATTGGGCACGAGGTCGGCGCGGCGCTGGTACTGGTTCACGACCTCGGACCAGTTCGCCTTGATCTGCTCGTCCTCGCTCTGGATCGCGTTGTAGCCGCAATTGGTGAGGCTCAGCGAGGCCAGCGCCGCCAGCACGGTCAGGATCTTGCGCATTAAATTTCTCCCGGTGGAATCCGGCACAAACTACCAGATTGGGCGCGCGAGACGCCAGACTTCTTGGAGGCGCGAAAAACAGCCGACTGACGCAAGCCCCTTGCCTATCTCCGGCCGACATTGTCAACTCGGGCAAAACAACAGGGAACGTCAGGGGAAACGCGATGACCTCGTTCGAGACCATCCTCGTGGAGCGGCCCGCGCCTGACATCACCCGGGTCGTGATGAACCGGCCCGAGGCGCGCAACGCGCAGAACCTGCAAATGACCTACGACCTCAACGCCGCCTTCGACGCGGCGGTGCAGGACGATGCGGTCAAGGTCATCATCCTCGCCGGTAACGGCCCGCATTTCTCCTCCGGCCATGATCTTCGCCCCGGCGGCAAGAACGCGGCCGGCGTCGATTTTCCACCGATCGGAAATTGGGGCGGCTTTGCCGAGCCGAATGCCCATGGCCGCTTCGCGCGCGAACAGGAAATTTATCTCCAGATCACCCGGCGCTGGCGCAACCTCGCCAAGCCGACCATTGCCGAGGTGCACGGCAAGTGCATCGCCGGCGGGCTGATGCTGGCCTGGGCCTGCGACCTCATCGTCGCCAGCGACGATGCGCAATTCTGCGACCCGGTCGTCGCCATGGGCGTCTGCGGCGTCGAATGGTTCGTGCATCCCTGGGAGCTTGGCCCGCGCAAGGCCAAGGAGCTGCTGTTCACCGCCGACAGCTGGAGCGCGCAGGAAGCGCACCAGCTCGGCATGGTCAATCAGGTCGTGCCGCGCGCGGAGCTGTCAACGCGCGTGCTGGAGCTGGCGCGCCGGATCGCGGCAAAGCCGTCCTTCGCGCTGAAGATGACCAAGGAGGCGGTGAACCGCTCGGTCGACGTGATGGGCCAGCCCGCCGCGATCGACCAAGCCTTTGCGCTGCATCAGCTCTGCCACGCCCACAATCTTCAGGAGTTCGGCATGATCGTCGATCCCGCCGGACTGCATCCCTCCGTGCGCAAGCCGCCGGCGGCCGCGGAATAGAACCATGGACCTCACTCTCAGTGACGAGCAAAAGCTGCTGCGCGAGAGCGCGGAGCGTTTCGTGGCCGGCAGCTACAATGCCGATCATCGCCGCAAGATGGCGAACGATCCACTCGGCTTCAGCCCCGCGGTGTGGAAGCAGTTCGCCGAGCTTGGCTGGCTGGCGCTGCCGATCCCCGAGGAATTCGACGGCCTCGGCGGCGGCCCGGTCGAGATCGCCATTTTGATGGAAGCCTTCGGCCGCGGCCTGGTCTCGGAGCCCTATCTCGCAACCGTCGTGCTCGGTGCCGCGCTGATCGACAGATGCGGCAGCACTGCGCAGAAGCAGGCAAGCCTGCCGAAGGTCGCGGACGGCACGTTGAAGCTCGCCTTCGCCCATTCCGAGCGCACTGCCCGGTTCGATCTCGCAAGGGTCACCACGTCAGCGACCAAGACGGCGCAGGGCTGGCGCCTTGCCGGCGGCAAGATCGCGGTACTCGACGGCCACGCCGCCGACGAGATCATCGTCTCCGCAACTCTCCACGACCATCACGGCCCCTCCGGGCGGATCGGCCTGTTCGTGGTGCCGGCAACAGTGCAGGGCCTCGCGATCTCCGACTACGCACGCCTCGGCGGCGGCCGCGCCTGCAACCTTGAACTTTCCGACGTGCATCTGCCTGATGACGCGCTGCTCGGCGACGGCCATGACGCCCTGCCGGCGATCGAATGGGCCGTCGATCGCGCCATGGCCGCGCTGGGAGCGGAAGCCGTCGGCATCATGCAGACGCTGCTCGAGACCACGCTCGACTACACCAAGATCAGAAAGCAGTTCGGCCGGCCGCTCTCCGCCAACCAGGTGATCCGCCACCGCCTCGCCGACATGGCGATGCAGGTCGACGAGGCGCGCTCGATGGCGCTGCGGGCTGCACTGAAGGCCGACAGTCCGCCCACCGAGCGGGCCCGGACCGCGTCGGGCGCGAAAGCCAAGATCGGCAAATGCGCCCGCTTCGTCGGCGAGCAGTCGATCCAGCTTCACGGCGGCATGGGCGTCACCGAGGAGCTTGAGGTCGGCGCCTATTTCAAGCGGCTCGTCGCCTTCGACACGCTGTTTGGTGGCAGCGCGCATCACTATGCCCGCCACGCCGAGCTTGGCCGCAAAGCCTGACACCGGGAGAGCCTCATGGACCTCAATTTCAATGCCGAGGAGCGTGCCTTCCAGAGCGAGGTGCGCGGCTTCATTGCCAAAAATCTCACCGAGGAGATGAAGCGCGCGACGGCGCTGACGCCGTCGGTGTTCTCCGACCCCGACATCGGCATGGCCTGGCAACGCGCGCTGCACGCCAACGGATGGGGCGCGCCGGGCTGGCCGGTCGAGCATGGCGGCCCGGCCTGGACGCCGGCGCAGCGCTGGATCTTCGAGACTGAATGCGCGCGGGCCGGCGTGCCCAATGTCAACGTGATGGGCGTGAAGATGGTTGGGCCCGTCATCATTGGTTTCGGCTCGCCCGAGCAGAAAAACTTCTATCTGCCGCGGATCCTCTCCGGCGAGGATTACTGGTGCCAGGGCTATTCCGAGCCGGGCTCCGGCTCCGATCTCTCCTCGCTGAAGACGCGGGCGGTGCGCGATGGTGACGACTACATCATCAACGGCACCAAGATCTGGACCACGCACGCTCACCATGCCAACCGCATGTTCGCACTGGTGCGCACCAGCGACGGCGAGCGGCAGCAGGACGGCATCAGCTTCATCCTGATCGACATGAAGACGCCGGGCATCACGACGCGCCCGATCCTCACCATCGGCGGCGACCACGAGGTCAACCAGGTGTTCTTCGACGACGTCCGCGTGCCCGTGGCGAACCGCGTCGGCGACGAAGGCAAGGGCTGGACCTACGGCAAATATCTGCTCGAGTTCGAGCGCGGCTCCGGCATCGCGTCGGCCAAGCTCCGCGAAGGGCTGAAGGCGATCTCCGATCTCGCCGAGTCCGATCTGACGGGCCGCGCCATCGACAGCCCCGACATCGCCTCGCGCATCTCCGAGGTCGAGGTCGACATCGACGCGCTGGAGATGACCGAGCTGCGCGTGCTCTCGGCGCTGCAGACGGGGCAAAATCCCGGCGCGGTGTCGTCGATCCTGAAACTGCGCAACAGCGAGATCCGCCAGGCCGTCACGCGCCTCGGCGTCGACGTGATCGGCCACGACGCCCTCGCCGTCGAACCGATGCGCCCGCTCTACAAGCTCAACCACGAGCCGGCCAGCCCAGAGGAGATGCTGACGGTGGTGCCGGAATATCTCAACGGCCGCGCCTACACCATCTTCGGCGGCACCTCGGAGATCCAGCGCGATATCATCGCGAAGATGATGCTGGGGATTTGAGGGCGGGCGCTGGTGTGCCACATACTCGGTGTCGTCCCGGACAAGCGTAAGCGCAGATCCGGGACCCATACTCCGCAGCAATCGTTTTGCGAAGACTCGTAGTTGCCGGCTGCGCGCGACAACCACTCCCTGTGGCTATGGGTCCCGGATCGGCGCGCGCTTGAGGCGCGCTTGTCCGGGACGACAGCGGAGCTTGGAGCGACAAGGAGAGTTAACCCGCCGCCTTCGCATCCCGGATCGCCTGCCAGATCTTCTGCGGCGTCAGGGGCGTATTGAGCTGGGTGATGCCGAGCTCGGCGAGCGCGTCCATCACGCCGTTGGTGACGCAGGGCGGGCCGCCGATGGCGCCGGACTCGCCGCAGCCCTTGGCACCGAGCGGGTTGGTGCGGCAGGGCGCGGTATCGTCCAGGGTCACCACGATCGGCGGCACGTCGTCGGCGCGCGGGATGCAGTAGTCCTGGTAGCTCGCGGTGAGCAGCTGGCCGTCGGCATCGTAGGACACGCCCTCATACAGCGCCTGGCCGATGCCCTGCGCGACGCCGCCATGGATCTGGCCGGTCACCAGCATCGGGTTCACGGCAACGCCGACGTCGTCGACCGTGGTGTAGCGCACGACCTTGGAGACGCCAGTCTCCGGATCGATCTCGACCTCGCAGATATGCGTGCCGTTCGGCCAGCTCGGACCGTCCACCTCGCCTTCGGAATCGACGCTGAGCTTGGCGCCGCCTTCCTTCTCGGCGAGATCGAACAGGCTGATGCGGCGGTCGGTGCCGACCACGGTCAGCATGCCGCCCTGGTATTCGATGTCCTCGACCGAGGTCTCCAGCACGTTCGCCGCCTTCTCGCGCGCCTTCTGGATCAAATCGTTGGAGGAGACCGCCACGGCCGTGCCACCGACGAACAGCGAGCGCGAGCCGACGCTGCCGAAGCCCAGGGCAAGATCGGTGTCGCCCTGGACGACGTCGATCTTGTCCATGGCAATGCCGAGCGTGTCGGAGATCATCTGGGTGTAGGTGGTCTGCAGCCCCTGCCCCATCGCCATGGTGCCGGAATGCAGCACGACGCGGCCTTGCGAAGTCGCTTGCAGCGTGACCTTCTCGGTGTGGGCGCGGCCGCCGGTCCATTCGATATAGGAGGTGAGGCCGCGGCCGTAGAGCAGACCCTTCTTCTTCGCCGCCTTCTTGCGCGCGGCAAAGCCGTCCCAGTCGGCCAGCTTGACGGCGCGATCGAGCATGTGCGCGAAGGCGCCGGAATCGTAAACCTGCCCGGCCGCGTTGGTATAGGGCAGCTGCGCCGGCTTGATGTAGTTGGCTTTGCGGATCGCGCGCGGATCCATGCCGATCTTGCGGGCGGCAGCGTCGAACAGGCGCTCGACGATGAACACGGCTTCAGGCCGGCCCGCGCCGCGATAGGCGCCGACCGGCGCGGTGTGGGTCATCACCGACTGCACCTCGAAATGCACCAGCGGCAGGTCGTAGACGCCGGTCTGCACGAACGGCCCGAGCACCAGCGGGATGATGTTCGCCGCGCCCGAGGAATAGGCGCCGGTGCAGCCGATTGACTTGACGCGATAGGCCAGCACCTTGCCCTTCTCGTCGAGTGCGAAGGAGGCGGTCGAAGTGAGATCGCGGCCATGGGTGCCACCGACGAACTCGTCGGTGCGGTCGCCGCGCCAGCGGATCTTCTTGTTCAGCTTGGTCGCGGCGTAGGCGACGATACCGTCCTCGGGATAGAGGTTGGTCTTCTGGCCAAAGCCGCCGCCGATATCGCCAACCAGCACGCGCACGCTGTCCTTCGGGCGCTTCAGCACGGCTTCCGCCAGCACGTCGCGGGTCGAGGCCGGGGTCTGCGACTGCACATGCAGCAGGAGACGGCCGGTCTTCTCGTCGATCTCGGCAATGGTCGAGCGCGGCTCCATCGCCGACGGCACGAGGCGCTGGCTGACGATGTCGAGCTCGACGGTGTGCGCGGCCCTGGCGAAGGCTTCATCGGCCTTGGCCGCGTCACCGTAAGACATGGCGCCGACGATGTTGTCAGGCGCCTCCGGCCATACCACGGGCGCGCCTGATTTCACGGCCTCGACGGGATCGACCACCGCGGGCTGCACGTCGTATTCGACCACGATCGCCTCCGCCGCGCTCTGCGCTTCGGTGCGCGACGATGCCACGACGGCCGCCACGGCCTCGCCGGCATAGCGCACGACCTCATGGGCGAGCAGCCGGCGTGGCGGCACGGTCATCGGCTTGCCGTCGGGGCGCTTGAAGATGCTCAGGGTCGGGATGCTGCCGATGTCGTCCTTGACGAGGTCCGCCCCGGTGTAGATCGCGGCCACGCCCGGCATCGACGCCGCGGCGCTGGTGTCGATCGAGGTGATCTTCGCATGCGCATGCGGCGAGCGCAGCACGTGCAACCACAGCGCGCCATCGGCCGGCTTGTCGTCGATGAATTGCCCCTTCCCGGTCAGCAGCCGCTGGTCTTCCAAACGCTTGACGGGCTGCCCCGCTCCGAAACGCAAATTGCCGGGAAGAATGTTCATTCCGTGGGATCCTCAGGGTCTTTTCGAAACTGCGGGCAGCCTTTTAGCGGATCGACCACAGGCGTACCAGCCGCGGTTTTAGGCGGGATATCCGCGATTTCGTCATGCCCGGGCTTGACGGCGGAAAGACCTATGCAAGCTCCCGCAGCGCCGCCTCCACCACCTTGCGCGCCTCCGCCGTCAGCGGGGCCTGCGGCGGGATGGGGTCGCCGACGTCGTAGCCCTGGATCGCGAGCCCCGCCTTGATGCAGGCGGCGAGGTTGAAGCGGGCGAAGGCTTCGTTGATGCGCCACAGCCGGCGCTGCAGCGCCATGGCCTCGTCCCAGCGGCCGGCCTTGCCGAGCTCGTAGAGCTTAACACTCTGGCGCGGGATGATGCAGGCCGGGCCCGCCATCCAGCCGAGCCCGCCGATCAGCATCACCGCGGCCGGAATGTGGGCGGAGGCCGAGAACACGCGCAAGGAATCCCCGCAGCGGTTCATGATCGAGAGCAGCCGGCCCGTATTGGTCGAGGCGTCCTTGATGTAGCCGATGCGCGGATGCTCGGCGAGGCGCGCGATGACGTCGAGGGTGAGATCGGAGCGCTGGAATTGCGGATTGGTGTAGATGACGACGGGAATGTCGACGGCGTCCGCAATGGCGCGGAAGTAGGATTCGATCTGGGCATCATTGAGCGGAAAATACGCCTCCAGGATCGCCAGGATGCCGTCGGCCCCGCACTTCTGATAGGCCTTCGCCTGCGCCACCGCATCCGCCGTCGAGGTCGAGGCGACGCCGGCCACGACCGGCACGCGGCCCTTGGCAGCCTCGATCGTGGTCTGCACGACCGCGGTGCGCTGCGCGGCATTGAGATAGGCGAATTCGCCGGTGGAGCCCAGCGGCGTCAGCCCGTGCACGCCGGCGCCGATCAGATCGTCGCAGAGCCTTGCAAGCACGTTCGTTCGCACCGCGCCATCGGCATCGACGGGCGAGACGAGATAGGGAAAGACGCCGTGGAATTCGGTCATGTCGATGAGGACCCCGGAGACGCTGGTTCGCGTCTGAGGGGTCTTAGCAACGCTCGCGCCCGCGATCAAATCCTGAGCAGCCGTACCCGCGTGCCCCAGGGATCGGCGGCCTCCACGCCATTGGCGAGCGCCGTCACCTGCGCGCCGCCCTTGCGCAGGCGCTGTTCCTGGGCGGCGAGGATGTCAGGCTTTTCCGTCACCAGCGAAAACCAGGCCAGGCCCGTCATCTGATCGTCGCGCTGGCCCGCGCCCTGGCTCTGCCACACGTTCATGCCGAGGTGGTGATGATAGCGGCCCGACGACAGGAACGCCGCGCCGTTGCGGCTGCGGGTGGGATCGAGACCGATCGCGCCATGATAAAAGCTTCCGGCCTGCGCGAGATCGCCGACACGCAGATGCATGTGGCCGATGCGCAAGCCCTCCGGCGCGCCGGCATAATCGGGCACGCGCGTATTGGTCAGCGACAGCAGGTCGGGGATGTTGAGCTCGTCAGTCGCCATCTTCACGCTGCCCTCGCTCCACTGCCATTGCGAGGGATCGCGGTCGGCATAGACCTCGATGCCGTTACCCTCGGGGTCGTCGAGATAGACGGATTCGCTGACGAGGTGGTCGGCAAAGCCCGACAGCTTCACGCGGTGTGAGGCAGCGTGCACCAGCCAGCGCGCAAGGTCCTTGCGGGTCGGCATCAGGAACGCGGTGTGATAGAGGCCCGCGGCATTGCGCGGCTCGATCGCCGCATCGGGCCGCGCCTCCAGCACCAGCAACGTGATGCCCGACGTGCCGAGCTTCGCCGCAGTGGCCGAGCGCTCCATCACGGCGAGCCCGATCACGTCGCGATAATAGTCCGCGACGGTGTCGAGGTTCTTGACCCGCAGCGTCACCATGCCGACCCGCATCGGCGTGCGGCTGGCATAGGTCGGCCCGCCGCCCTGCGGCGCGCCCTCGGCTCGCGCCGCAGCCGCGGCGGCCATAGCAAGCGAGGTGGCGCCGGCGAGCTGAAGCAGGGTACGGCGGGTGAGGTCGATGGACATGAGAGCTCGCTGAAATCCGTGAGGCCATAGAGGCGCAATTTCGGGATTGCTACACGTTCCCGTGAGGCACTCCCAATCACATGTTCGTCGGCCGTGGCCCCCCGGGGCGTGGTCAGGTCCTGGCCACCCGGCCAGTTTCGCAATCGCCCGCGACATCCCAGATTGAGGGCAACATCAGGAGCACACCATGACTGATCTCACCGCCCTGTCCTCACTCTCGTCCGCCCTCGCGGACCTCGTGGCGCGCACCGCGCCCGCTGTGGTCTCCGTGCATTCGCATCGCTCGCGCGCGACCGGCTTTGTCTGGAAAAGCGGCCTGATCGTCACCGCCGACGAGGCGCTGGCCGACGAGGGCGAGGTCGAGATCGGCCTGCCCGACGGCAGCAGGGTCGCCGCCGCCATCGTGGGCCGCGACCACACCACCGATATCGCGCTGCTGCGCGCCGACGTCGCGACGGCCCCGGTCAAGCTCGCCGCAACCGTGCCGCCGCTTGGCGCATTGGCGGTCGTGGTCGCCACCAACCGCGAGACGCAGAGCGCTGCGCTCGGGATGGTGTCGGCCTCCGGTAGTGGCTGGCGCTCCCTGCGCGGCGGCGAGATCGATGCGCGGATCGAGCTCGATGTGCGCCTGCGTCCTGCCCAGCAAGGCGGCCTCGCGCTCGATGCATCAGGGCAAGCGTTCGGCATGGCCGTGCTCGGCCCGCGGCGCGTGCTGGTGATCCCGACGGCGACGATCGAGCGCGTCGCGGCGCAGCTCGAGACGCGCGGCCGTATCGCGCGCGGCTATCTCGGCCTCGGGCTGCAGCCGGTGCGGCTCGACGACGGCGTCGGCGCGATGGTGATGAATGTCGACAAGGCCGGGCCCTCGGCTGCGGCCGGCATCCGCCAAGGTGACGTGATCGTAGGGGTCAACGACCAGAAACTCTCCGGCGTGCGCGCACTGTCGCGCTCCCTGGGTCCTTCCAGCGTCGGTACGGTGGTCAACGTCGCGGTGCGCCGCGGCGGCGAACCGGTCAGCTTCAAGGTCACGATCGGCGAGAGGCCGGAGGCGTGAGCGCGGACAACGCACCGGAAATCGTGCTGTCGCTGGAGATCGACGATCCGGCGCTGGCCGATCGCCTGGCGGCCCTGCTCGGCAACGTCGCCGGGCTTCGTCTTGCCAAGCCCGGCGAGCAGGCTGCCGCGACGGTCGTCGCGCGCGATCCGCGCATCATGCCCGAGGACATCGCGCTGACGCAGCGCGAGCTCGACGTGCTGGCGCTGATGGCCGAGGGCGCCTCCAACAAGATGATCGCGCGCCGGCTCGGCATCTCCGTGCACACCGTCAAATTCCACGTCGGCTCGCTGCTCGACAAGCTCGATGCCACCGGCCGCACCGACGCGGTGGCGCATGCGGCCCGCCGCGGCGTGATCGAGCTATGACGACGCGGGGAAGCTGAGCTCGATCGTCAGGCCGGGCGCGTTGTCGCGCAGCGTGATCTCCGCGCCGTGAAGGCGCGCGACTGCGGCGACGAGGCTGAGGCCGAGCCCATTGCCCGGCGTGTAACGGCTCTGCTCGAGCCGGTAGAAGCGCCTGAAGACGTAATCATGCTGATCGGCGGCGATGCCCGGACCGTCGTCCGCGATGGCGATCACCGCACTGTCGCCGGAATGGCGGCAGCTCACCGTGACCTTTCCGCCGGGGCGACCGTGCTTGATCGCGTTGTCGACGAGATTGGCGATGGCATCGAACAGCAGGTCGCGATCGCCTGTGATCGCCACCTGGCGGTCCCCGGCGAGGCTGAGGCGGGTCGCGACCTCTTCGGCGGCGGCGTCGTAGAGTTCGACCACCTCGCCGGCGATTTCAGTCAGGTTCAGCGCGCGGAAGGCGCCGGTGCGGGCACGGGTCTCGATCTCGGAGATCCGCGTGATGGAGGCGAACATGCCGAGCACGGCGTCGAGATCGGCGATGGTGTCGCCGATCAGCGCGGCATCGGCCTCGCTGTTGCGCGGCGCGTGATAGGCCTTCTCGAGGCGGCCGCGCATCCGCGTCAGCGGCGTGCGCAGATCGTGGGCGACGTTGTCGCTGACCTGCTTGACCTCGCCCATCAGCGTCTCAATGCGGTCGAGCATCTGGTTGAGGTTCTCGGCGACGCGGTCCCACTCGTCGTTGCTGCCGCGCAAGGGAATGCGCTGGTCGAGGCCGGACAGCATGATGGCGCGGCTGGTGGCGTTGATCTCCTCGATCCGCCCCACCGTGCGTCGCGTCACCAGCACGGCGGCGAGGCCCGCGAGCACCAGCAGCAGCACGGCGACGGCGGCCATCGCAAGCTCGATCATTCCGATGAAGTCGTCATGGTCGACGGCGTGGCCGATCCGGCCCTCCACATAGGCCAGCGTACCGAAATAGACATAGGCCATGATCGCCGCAACGATCAGCCCGAAGGCCGCGATCGCGAGCAGCGCGAGGCGAAAGGTCGAGGAGCGGAGCGTCTTAGCCAGGAGCACGGAGGCAATATCCGATGCCGCGGATGGTGTGGATCAACGGATAGGCCTGGGCATCGTCGACCTTGCGGCGGACACGCCCGACATAGACGTCGATGATGTTGGTGGAGGGATCGAAATGCAGGTCCCAGACGTGCTGGAGCAGCATCGCGCGGGAGACGACGCGGCCCTCGTTGCGAACGAGATATTCGAGCAATTGAAACTCGCGCGGCAACAGCGGGATCTTGCGGCCCCGGCGGCTGGCGTTGCGCGCGATCAGGTCGATGGCGAGATCGCCGACCCGCAGCAGAGTCTCCTTGGCGATGGTCTCGCTGCGGCGGCCGAGCGCCTCCAGGCGCGCCAGCAGCTCGGTGAAGGAAAACGGCTTGACCAGATAGTCGTCGCCGCCGGCACGCAGGCCGCGCACGCGGTCGTCGACCTCGCCGAGCGCAGAAATGATCAGGAACGGCGCGGCGACGCCCTCCTCGCGCAATTGCCGCATCACGCTGATGCCGTCGATGTCGGGCAGCATGCGGTCGATCGTGATCACGGCATAGTCGCGCGCGGCGCCGTGGCTGAGCGCTTCACGCCCCGTGGCTGCGAGATCGACGTCGTAGCCGGAGGTCGTCAATTCCTCGACGAGCTGGCCTGCGGTTTCCGGATCGTCCTCGACGACCAGGATGCGACGGTGACCTCCGGTCATGCAAAACTCCGCGCGACGATCGCCACCAGACTATCCCGTTCCGGGGCTGGACGGAACTGTCCGGCGGCGACCGCGACAATGGTACGGTACGGCGATGCGTCTACCAATAGTCTCCGCACACATTGACCCATTGCCATCCATAGGGCGTCCAGCTCCTGCGCCAGCAGCCGTCGTTGTAGCCGGCGTAGAAATAAGGCGCGCCGAACACGGCGAAACGGCGGAAATGGTGATGATGGAAGCCGTGATGGCCGTGCCAGCCGGAGCCGGCAAAGCGCGGCCCGATCGCGGCATGGGCGAAGCGGGCCCCGCCGAAGGCGGGACCGCCGACATGGGCGAAGCGCGCGCCGCCCATCCCGCCGGCATGCATGCCGCCACCGAAATGGCCACCGCCGCCGAAATGGCCGCCGCCGCCATGACCCCCGCCACGGGCGAGCACAGGTGAAGCGAGCGCCATCGTCGCTGCGAGCGTGGCCGCGGCGACGCCCTTGAGAAGCCTGTTGTTCATCGAAGCATCCTCCTCGTGCGGCGGTCGTCCCGCCGCGCAGGGAGGATCAGATGAGAGGGACGCACCTTCAACTTACAAACACGCCAGATTCTGACGCGGGTGTCAGGGAGCCCCGACTCTCTCCCCGTCATTGCGAGGAGCCCTTGCGACGAAGCAATCCAGACTGTCTCCGCGGAGGGATTCTGGATTGCTTCGCTACGCTCGCAATGACGTGGACAGAGTTTGATCAGGCCCCCTCCCCGCTCTGCTGCGGGGAGAGGTGAAAGACTACACCCGCTTCCCGCCGCTCTTCTCCGCGGCGCGCCGCAGCGCTTCGGCAAGAGCGCCGCCGCCACCGGAGGATTCCTGCTTGCGCGGGGCCGACGAGGTCATGCGGGCCGGGTTGCGCTGATTGTTGTCGCGCTGCATGCCGGGGGCGTCCTTCTTGGCCCCGACCTCGTCATCGAGGCGCAGCGTCAGCGAGATGCGTTTGCGCGCGACCTCGAAGTCCAGCACCTTCACCTTGACGATGTCGCCGGGCTTCACCACCTCGCGCGGGTCCTTGATGTAGTTCCTGGACATCGCCGAGATGTGCACGAGGCCGTCCTGGTGCACGCCGATGTCGACGAAGGCGCCGAAGGCGGCGACGTTGGTCACGGTGCCCTCGAGGATCATGCCTTTCTTGAGATGCTTGATCTCCTCGACGCCCTCCATGAACACGGCGGCCTTGAACGCAGGGCGCGGGTCGCGGCCGGGCTTTTCCAATTCCTTCAGGATGTCGGTGACGGTCGGCAGACCGAAGGTCTCGTCGACGAAATCCTTCGGCTTCAAGGTGCGCACGATCTCGCTGGAGCCGATCAGCGCCTTGATGTCGCTCTTGGTCGCCGCGAGGATGCGACGCACCACCGGATAGGCCTCCGGATGCACGCCGGACGCATCGAGCGGGTCCTCGCCGCCGAGGATGCGCAAAAAGCCCGCGCATTGCTCGAACGCCTTCGGACCCAGGCGCGGCACGTCCTTCAGCGCCTTGCGCGACTTGAACGGGCCGTTGGCGTCGCGGTGCGCGACGATGCTCTGCGCCAAACCCGAGCCGACGCCCGACACGCGCGCGAGCAGCGGTGCCGAGGCGGTGTTGACGTCGACGCCGACCGCGTTCACGCAATCTTCGACCACGGCATCGAGCGATTTGGCGAGCTTGGCCTGGCCGAGGTCATGCTGGTACTGGCCGACGCCGATCGCCTTGGGCTCGATCTTGACGAGCTCGGCGAGCGGATCCTGCAGGCGGCGGGCGATCGAGACCGCGCCGCGCAGGGTGACGTCGAGGCCCGGCAACTCCTCCGAGGCGAAGGCCGAGGCCGAATAGACCGATGCGCCGGCTTCCGACACCACGATCTTGGACATCTTCAGCTCCGCGAGGCCCTTGACCAGCTCGGTCGCGAGCTTGTCGGTCTCGCGCGAGGCAGTGCCGTTGCCGATCGCGATCAGCTCGACCTTGTGCTTCATCGCGAGGCGGCCGAGCGTCGCAAGCGACTCGTTCCACTGCCGCTGCGGCTCGTGCGGATAGATCGCGGTGGTATCGACCACCTTGCCGGTGGCGTCGATCACGGCGACCTTGACGCCGGTGCGGTAGCCGGGGTCGAGGCCCATGGTGACGCGGGTGCCGGCCGGCGCCGCCAGCAGGAGATCGCGCAGGTTGGAGGCGAACACGCGCACCGCCTCGGTCTCGGCGGCATTCCACAGCCGCATGCGCAGATCGATGTTGAGATGCACCTGGATCTTGGTGCGCCAGGCCCAGCGCACGGTGTCGATCAGCCAGCGGTCGCCGGCGCGCTTGAGGTCGGCGATGCCGAATCGCTTCATGATCTTCAGCTCATAGGCGCCCGGCACGCCGGCAGGCGGCGCCTCCTCGGCCTGGATCTGCAGGTCGAGAATCTCTTCCTTCTCGCCGCGGAACATCGCCAAGATTCTATGCGAGGGCAGCTTGGTCAGCGGCTCCGAGAAATCGAAATAGTCGGCGAATTTCTCGCCCTCGGTCTTCTTGCCGTCGCGCACCTTGGAGGCCATGCGCGCATTGGTCCACACGTCCTCGCGCAGTGCACCGATCAGATCGGCGTCCTCGTCGAAGCGCTCGACCAGGATGGCGCGGGCGCCGTCGAGCGCAGCAGCGGCGTCAGTGACACCCTTCTCGGCGTTGACGAAACCTTCGGCCACCACCTTCGGATCGTTGCCGGGCTCGGCCATCAGCTGGTTGGCGAGCGGCTCGAGACCGGCCTCCCTGGCGACTTCCGCCTTGGTGCGGCGCTTCGGCTTGAACGGCAGGTAGATGTCTTCCAGGCGCGCCTTGCTGTCGGCGGCCATGATCGAGGCCTCCAGCGCGGCATCGAGCTTGCCCTGCTCGCGGACTGATTCGAGGATGGCCTTGCGGCGGTCTTCCAGTTCGCGCAGGTAGACCAGGCGCTCCTCCAGGGTGCGCAATTGCGCGTCGTCGAGCGCACCGGTCGCTTCCTTGCGGTAGCGCGCGATGAAGGGAACCGTGGCGCCGCCGTCGAGCAGCGTTACCGCCGCCTCGACCTGCTCCGAGCGAACCCCAAGCTCCTGCGCAATCTTCTGGTTGATGTTTGCCACGCGAGATTCCCTTTATCCAAGCTTCCCGCGCGGCAGCGAACTACCGGCCACGGGACGCCGCTTATGGACCAACCAAGGTTGATTCATCAAGGTGCGGCGCGCAACCGTCGACAGAGGATTTTTTTGTCGAACCGATGCGATCCCGCCACAATCGTGGGGATGGCCAGCGGATTTTGTGTTCGGGTCGGCCATGATACCAGCTCCGTCATCCTGAGGCGCGAGGCGTGCGATGCGAAAGCAGCGCATGCTGAGCCTCGAAGGATGTACGGCCGAGATGCGGCGGGGCCGCTCATCCTTCGAGGCTCGCCCAGCAGCGCGTTGCGCCGCAGGGCTCGCACCTCAGGATGACGGTGATAAACATGCGCCGCGATATCGTCTGTCACTTCGATCACCAGACACGCCTTCTCCTTCTCGCGGCTTGTTTCGCCCGAGTCTTGCTGTCTTTTTCACGCCCTGAAAACGAAAGGGCGCAGGGAAGGCCGGGTGCCGGCTGGCACCCGCAAGACTCCCGTGCAAGACTGATGCACACGCAAAGCACAGGAGCGCTACAGGGCAGCCGCAACATCCGGCCTTCCCTGCGCGATGTTTGACGGCCTATGGCGCGCTCTCCCCGGAGACGAATTCCTGCTTGCCTCCGTCACCTCGCGAATTGACGGCGCGCCTCGCCCGGTTGGGCTTGGCGCACCTCCGCAAGGCTTGGCTGTAGCAACGACAGCCAGGACCACGCGATTTGGCCGTACGCACCAGCGCCGCTCGTCCGCACGAAGGCTGGACCTCACGGGGTTCATCCCGCCCTGCTCCCGCCTCTCGTGCACGACGCCACCTGCGTCCACCGCTCCCCGATCCGCGGCTCGTTGCGACGTACGACCGCCCCTTCGCCGGATCAGGATGGGCGACACATACGCCGAAACCGAATTTCGGTAAAGTGGAATATCTTTGCGAACGTCGATTGACCCAGCGCTGGCGTGTTTTGCCCGTCGGGCAACGCAAGGGGTTGTGGCAAGCCTCGTAGCCTTGTAGCCCGGGTGAACGGAAGCGGCACCCGGGATCGGTTCGGCAGGAACGAAGGTCCTCTATATCGCTCCGCTCATCCGGCCTACAATCGAAACATCCGGGGCGGCCTCGCGACCCCTCCGCCCCGCGCAACCCTGCCCCTCGTGCCGGCTCAGTTGATTCAGGCGGCCCCTTGCGAAAAAGGTGGCGCCACTCTTCGAGGGGATCTGGATCTTATGACTTTGCCGATGAGCTGGACTGAATGGGCGCAGCACGATGGCGTCGCGCTGGCGGGACGCGTCCGCAAGGGCGAGCTGACGGCGAAGGAGCTGGCGCGCCAGGCCGCCGCCGGCGTCGCCAAGGTCAATCCGGCTCTTTCGGGCGTGGTCGAGCTGTTCGAGGACGTGATCGCCGATCCCGCCAAGGACGGCGCCAATCTCGCAGGTCCCTTTGCCGGCCTGCCCTTCCTGATGAAGGACCTCGGGCCGACCATGAAGGGCCGGCTGCAGGAGATGGGCTCGCTGCTGATGCGCGGCAATCGCGCCGCGGCCGATACCTTCCTCACCGGCAAGTTCCGCCAGGCCGGCCTCAATCTGATCGGACGCACCACGACGCCGGAATTCGGCGTGTGCTCTTCAGCCGACAATCCCGCCGTCTACGTCACCCGCAATCCCTGGAATACCGATTACACCACCTGCGGCTCGTCGGCGGGCAGCGCCGCGATGGTTGCGGCCGGCGTGGTGCCGATCGCGCATGCCACCGACGGCGGCGGCTCGATCCGCATTCCCGCCGGCGTCAACGGCAATATCGGATTGAAGGTCTCGCGCGGCGTGTTCTCGCTGGCGCCGCACATGTCCGATCTCACCGGCCTCGTCTCGATCCAGGGCTGCCAGTCGCGCTCGGTGCGCGACACCGCCGCCTTCGTCGATCATGCCCGCGGGCCGGCACCCGGCGAGTTCATGCCGTTCTGGACCACGGCGCAGCCTTATTCTGAAATGATCAAGCGCGATCCGGGCAAGCTGCGCATCGCATTGTCCCACACCTGGGGCGACTACACGGCGACGCCTGAGCTCGCAGCCGAGCTGGAGAAGACCGGCCGCTTCCTCGAAGGCCTCGGCCATCACGTCGACTACGCGCTGCCGGAGCTGGATTTCCGCGCCGCCTTCGCGGCACAGACGATGTGCTACATCTCGAACTTCGCCGTGGTGATCTCGAACATGCTCGCCGCGCGCGGGCTCACGAGCCCGCCGGAAGACCTGATCGAGCCCATGAACATCCGGATCTGGGAAGCCGGCCGCCACACGACATTCGCCGAGCGCGCGAAGATGCAGGGCGTGTTCAACACCACCTCGCGCGGCTTCGGCAGCTTCTTCGAGCAATGGGACGTGATCCTGACCCCGATCACCGCGCTGCCGACGCCGAAGGTCGGCACCAAGGAATATCTCACCATCTCCGACAATCCTGATGTGCTCGACTGGTTCGGCAATCTCTGGCGCTTCTTCGCCTTCACGCCGCTCGCCAATCTCTGCGGCATGCCGGCGATCTCGATGCCGATGGCAGCCCAAGACCACGGCCTGCCGCTCGGCATCCAGGCCATCGCCAAGCAGGCCAATGACGGCCTGCTGCTGCAGCTCGCCGCCCAGATCGAGCGCGCGCTCGACGGCAAGTGGAACGGCGGCAAGACCGCGAAGGTGCACGTGACCAAGGGATAAGCGGACTACTTTCCGTAGCCCGGATGGAGCGCAGCGCAACCCGGGGAGCGGCGACAGAGATTCCCGGATTACGCTGCGCTCCATCCGGGCTACACACTCGCATACGGCTGTCAGTTCTTCACCGCCGGGATGTCCTCCGCCGGCGGTTGCTGCTGGCCCTGCTGGTACATCGCCAGCGCCTTGTCGAGGGCTTCGCGCAAGGCCAGCGCGGCGGCGACGCTGCAGCGCAGATGCGCGGTCTGGACCACGTCGACCCTGACGGCGGCACCGACCGGCATCAGCAGGTTCGCGGCGAGCTCGATCTGGATCGCGCCGTTGTGATGACCGAAGCAGGACGCGCCGTCGAAATAGATGATCGGCGCCCGCTCCGAGCTGGAGCTCGAAATGATCACGGGCCCCTGATTGGCGGCGGGCGTTTGGGGGTCGGCCATGGGCACTCCTTGCTTCATCGACGTACGAAGCACCCACCATCGGTGCTTTGGCTCGCGCTGTCGAGGCCAAACCGGACTCGCAGGGCCCATCATGGGTTTTGCGCGGCGCCCGACACTGGTCTAGAACCTTCCCATGAGCACCATAACGACCACGCTGCCGTTCGAGGAACTCGCCGAGGCGATCAAGGGCCGTCGCTCCGATTACGGCCATATCAGCGGGCTCCAGCTCGACCGCTTCGCGCCCGCCGAGGCCTGGTCCAGCCTGCCCTACCGCCCCGTGTTCGTCGGAGACACCGAGACCGGCGTGCTGCATGGCGGCGTCGTCACGGCGATGCTGGACGAAAGCTGCGGCATGGCGGTGCAGCTTGCGCTCGACGGCACGCGCGCGATCGCGACCCTCGACCTGCGCATCGACTACCAGAAGCCGGCAACGCCGGGCCTCGACATCAAGGCGCATTCGGTCTGCTACCGTACCACACGATCGATCGCCTTCGTGCGCTCCACCGCCTATCAGGAGTCCGAGGACGATCCGGTCGCGACTGCGACCGCCTGCTTCATGATCGGCGCCAACCGCACCAACATGCTGGCCGACCGAAGGATGGATGCGCGCAGTATCCCGGTGCTGGAGGCGCCGGAGGATCCGGATGGCCCCTTCGCGCGCAGCCCGTTCGCGCGTGCGCTCGGCATCCGCGTCAACGACGACGGCACCTTGACGATGCCGTTCTCGCCGCAAATCATCGGCAACCCGATCCTGCCCGCGATCCACGGCGGCATGACCGGCGCCTTTCTCGAGACCACGGCCGTCATCGGCGTCGCGCGCGAGCTCGGCACCGCCGCGCCGCCGAAGCCGATCGGGCTGACCGTCAACTATTTGCGCTCCGGCCGCGCGCTCGACACGTTCGCCAACGTCTCGATCGTGAAGCAGGGCCGGCGCATCGTCGCCTTCGAGGCGCGCGCCTGGCAGGACGATGCGGACAGGCCGATCGCCACCGCCTTCGGCCATTTCATGCTGCGCCCGACGCCGGGAAGTGACGAGGAATAGGCGCATTTTGACTTGACGGCCGCGGCTCCGGCCACAACGATAGCGCGTCCCCGCGAGAGGTATTGGATTGCGGCATCCGCTCGACATCGTCGCCATGTTCGCCGCGCTGTGGCTGCTGGCCTCGATGATGCTCGACGCGTTGACGCCGAAGGAGCTGAACGCGGTCATGATCGCGGTGGCGATCGGCCCTGCGATCGTCATCACCGCCGTGTTCTACTACCTGCGCTGCCCGCGAACCGACTTCGCGGTGATCTTCGCGGCGCTCTGGCTGATCTCGGACATCGCCATCGCCTTCGTCTCGCCGACGGGCCTGCCGCATTTCCTGATTGCGCTCGGCTTCGTGCCCGCCCTGCTGATCGGCAGCGTGCTGCACTGGCAGCGCTTCCAGCGCCGCCACGAGCGACTGCCGGCCCCTTCCGTCAAACGAAGCTAGCGCGGCAAGAGATTCGTCTTGGCGAGGTCCAGCACCTCGTCGCCGCGGCCGTTCATCACTGCGCGCAACACCCAGAGGCTGAAGCCCTTGACCTGCTCGGCCGTGATGGTCGGCGGCATCGACAGCTCCTGCTTGGCGGTGACGACGTCGAGCAGCGCCGGACCGTCGTGCGCCAGCATCTCCTTCACCGCCCCGGGGAGCTCACCGGGATCCTCGACGCGCCTGGCGAAGATGCCCATCGCGCGCGCCATCGCGGCAAAGTCCGGGTTCTTCAGGTCGACATTGGTGTCGACGAAGCCCGCCGCCTTCATCTCCAGCGCGACGAAGCCGAGCACGCCGTTGTTGAAGACGACCACCTTCACCGGCAGCCTCTCCTGCGTCAGCGTGATGAGGTCCCCCATCAGCATGGTGAAGCCGCCGTCGCCGGAGAGCGAGATCACCTGCCGGCCGGGCTGCGCGGCCTGCGCGCCGATCGCCTGCGGCATCGCGTTGGCCATCGAGCCATGCACGAAGGAGCCGATCAGCCGGCGGCGGCCGTTCATGCCGAGATAGCGCGCGGCCCACACCGTCGGCGTGCCGACATCGGCGGTGAAGACCGCATCGTCACTCGCGTGGTCACTGATGACTTTAGCGAGATATTGCGGATGGATCGGTTTGCTGCCGGGTGTACCCTTGGCCAGCGAGTCCAGGCCCTCGCGCGCCTTCCTGTAATGCGCGACGGCATCCTCGAGATGCTTGCGCGACGTCTTCGCTTTCAGGAGCGGCAGCAGCGCCTCGATGGTCAGCTTGACGTCGCCGACGAGGCCGAGATCGATCTTGGCGCGCCGTCCGAGATTTTCGGGGCGGATGTCGATCTGTGCGATCCTGGCATCGACAGGAAAGAACTGCTTGTAGGGAAAGTCGGTGCCGAGCATCACCAGCGTGTCGCAGGCGTGCATGGCGGCATAGCCCGAGGAGAAGCCGATGAAGCCGGTCATGCCGACGTCGTAAGGGTTGTCGTATTCGACATGCTCCTTGCCGCCGAGCGCATGCACGATCGGGCTCTTCAGCGCCTCGGCGAGCTGCATCAGGGGCGCATGCGCGCCGGCGCAGCCGCGGCCGCAGAACAGGGTGACGCGCTCGGCGCCGTTGAGGAGATCGGCCAGCGCCTGCAGCTCATCGGCCTGCGGCACAACCTTCGGCGCCGCCAATTTGAGGCCGCGCGTCGTCGACAAGGCGCGCTTGGGCGGGCTGCGGAAGGCGACATCGCCGGGCATCGCGACGACAGCGACACCGCGCAGGCCTACTGCCGCGCGGATCGCGTTCTCCAGCACGAAAGGAAGCTGGCTGGGGTCGGAGACCAGCTCGCAATAATGGCTGCATTCGCGGAACAGGTTTTGCGGATGCGTCTCCTGGAAATAGCCGCCGCCGATCTCGGCGGTCGGGATCTGCGCCGCGATCGCCAGCACGGGGACGCGGCTGCGATGGGCGTCGAACAAGCCGTTGATCAGATGCAGATTGCCGGGACCGCAGGAGCCCGCGCATACCGCAAGGCTGCCGGTCATCTCGGCTTCGCCGGCGGCGGCGAAGGCGGCGACCTCCTCGTGGCGGACATGGATCCATTCGATCGTGCCGCGGCGGCGCAACGCCTCGGTCAGTGCGTTCAGGCTGTCGCCGACGATGCCGTAGATGCGCTTGACGCCGGCCTGTTCGAGCGTTTCCACGAACAGATCGGCCACGTTGTTGATCGCCATGTCGGTCTCCTGATGCGCCGCTCACACTACATGATGCGTCGATATCGGCATCGCGGCAATATGAGGCACAATAGCCGATGAGGCGTTCACGGCTTGTTTATGACCGGCTCAGTCTTTCGCAATCGCCCGATCGTAGGCCGTTATCGTCGCCTTCGCGCGCGCTGCGACATCGGCCGCGCTCATGCCGGGCTTGTAGAGGCTGGAGCCGAGCCCGAACGCGGTGACGCCGCCCTTGATGTACTCGGCAAAGTTCTGGTCGGAGACGCCACCGACGGCGGCGATCATCACGCCCGCCGGCAGCACGGCGCGGATCGCGGCAATGCCGGAGGCGCCGAGCACGCTCGCGGGAAAGAATTTCAGGCCCGATGCGCCGGAGCGCGCGGCGAGCAGCGCCTCGGTCGGCGAGAACACGCCGGGCAACGTCACCATGGCGTATTGGTGCGCGCGCACGAGCACCTGCGTATCCACGTTCGGCGACACCATCAGCCTGCCACCGACGTCGTTGAGGCGGTCGACATCCGCCGTGGCCAGCACGGTGCCGGCGCCGATCAGCACGCTTGACGGCGCGAGCTTCACGGCCGTCGCGATGGAGCGAAACGGATCGGGCGAATTCAGGGGAATCTCGATCGCGGTCATGCCGGCCTCGATCAGGACGCCGACGATGGCCTCGGTCTCCTCGGGCTTGACGCCGCGCAGGATCGCGACCAGCGGGCGCTTCATCGGTGGAAAGGGAACGCTCATCGCAAAGATCCTTCTACTTCGTCCAGATCGCGGCAGCCGCCATCGAAAGGCCGCGGCGGACGGCTTCATCCGCATCGATAGGCTGCACCGTGATCGACACCGCGTCGAAGGCGTGACGATACAGCGCCGCGAGCCGGCCCGAGGCGATCAGCGTGACGCCTGCCTGCGGTACGCTGCCGGAAAGGCCGGCCGCGAGCTCCACGCCGATCAACGTGCCCGACAGCGTCTCGCGCGCCGCCGCCGGCGTGCCGCCGAACAGCAGCTGGCGCGAGCGCGCCGTGAACAGGAGATTGGCGGCAAAGGCCGGCGCGGCATAAGCGGCCCGCACCGCGGCCTGGAAGCTCGCGACATCCTCGGCCGCGTCGGCGCCCGCGACCGCGAACGACAAAATGGTCTCGCGCGAGACCACGCTGAACAGCTCGCCGGTCATGAAGGTGGAGAAGCGCTCGACGATGCCGCTCTTCACCCGCACCCATTTCGAATGGGTGCCGGGCATGCAGACCAGCGCCTCGCCGGCGGCCTTCAGGCCGAGCGCGCCGAGCAGCTGCGTCTCCTCGCCGCGCATGACATCCGGCGCGCGTTCGTCGCGCTGCGCGATGCCGGGCAGGATGCGGATGTCGCGCGCCTCGCCGGGCACACGCACGGCCTGTTTCAGGACGGCCGCGAGCGGCGCCGGCGTGTCGACGTAGCCGGCCTCGATCCAGCCGGTCTTGGCGCCGGCCATGCCGCAGACGAGAACCGGCAGATGATCCGGCGCGTCGACCGCCGCAAGGTGCGATTGCAGCACGGCGGGAAAGCCGGTCTTCGCCGCCGCCAGCATGCCCTCATCGCTGCGGCGCTCGGCCAGCACCTTCCCGGCGCGATCGACCAGCCACAGGCGAAAGCTGGAGGTGCCCCAGTCCACCGCGACATAAGCGGGTTCGGTCATTCGAAACTGTCCTCGTCTCACGGCTGGGATGCCGTCTCGCGACAATGAGACGACCTCTCGCGGGTCTGTGCCGAGATACCGGCTATTGTGCGGGCAAACCAGCCCTTTCTCATCGATTTGAAGCCGTGCCGCGCTGGCACAGCGCTTGCCGAAGCGCTGGCACAGCGCTTGCTGAAGCTTGGCTGCTCAACTCCGTCAACGCGCGACAAGACGCGTCAACATCAGATGAGGAAACCTATGGAGATCGGCTATTTCACGATGCCTTCGCATCCGCCGGAGTGCGGCCTGAAGGAAGGAAACGACTGGGACCTGCAGGTCATGCGCTGGCTCGACGAGCTCGGCTATCAGGAGGCCTGGGTCGGCGAGCACCACACCGCCCCCTGGGAACCCAATCCCACGCCTGACCTTCTGATAGCGCAGGCCTTGATGCAGACCAAGCGCTTGCGCATCGGACCGGGCGGCTTCCTGCTGCCCTATCACCATCCCGCCGAGCTCGCCAACCGCGTTGCGATGCTCGACCATCTCTCCGAGGGGCGGCTCAATTTCGGCGTCGCCGCATCGGGCCTGCCGAGCGACTGGGCGATGTTCAACGTCGACGGCATGAGCGGCCAGAACCGCGACATGACGCGCGAGGCGCTGGAGATCATCCTCAAGCTGTGGACCGAGCCCGCCCCCTTCACCCACAAGGGCAAGTTCTGGACGGTGACCAAGCCGGACACGATGTTCGATTTCCTCAAGCCGCACATCAAGCCGCTGCAGGCGCCGCATCCGCCGATCGGCGTTGCGGGCCTGTCGAAGAACTCGGACACGCTGAAGCTTGCCGGCGAGCGCGGCTTCATCCCGATGAGCCTCAACCTCAACCCGGCCTATGTCTCCAGCCATTGGGACTCCGTCGTAACAGGCGCTGCCAAAACCGGCCGCAAGCCGAACCGTGCGGACTGGCGGCTGGTGCGCGAGGTCTTCGTCGCCGACACTGACGAGGAGGCATGGAAGCTCTCGACCGGCGACATGATGGGCCGGATGATGAGCGAGTACTTCCTGCCGCTGCTCGGCCATTTCGGCTTCAAGGACTATCTGAAGCACGCGCCCGACGTGCCCGACAGCGATGTCACCGTCGAATATTGCGCCAAGCGGAACTGGATCGTCGGCTCGCCTGCGACCGTCGCCGAGAAGATCGAGAAGATCTACGACGAGGTCGGTGGCTTCGGCGTGCTGCTGGTGTTCGGCTTCGACTACAAGCACAAGGCCGAGGCCTGGCACCACTCGCTCTCGCTTCTGAAGAACGAGGTGATGCCGCGCCTTGCGCATCTCGGCTCCGCGAAGAAGGCGGCTTGACGCATCGCGGGTGCGGCGCGATCGTGCCGCACCCGCTGCTATTTCGGAGATTTCCGCGTGACGGCCGACGCCAGTCCTCTCGACGCCAATCCTCTCGACGCAAAGGATTTCAAGCAGGCAATGCGGCAATGCGCCGGCGCCGTGGCGCTGGTGACGGTCGGCGCCGAGCACGGCAAGCGCACCGGGCTGACGGTGACCTCGGCCTGCTCGTTGTCGGACAAGCCGCCCTCGCTGATCGTCTGTGTCAACCGCAATGCCAGCGCGCATGCGCGCATCCGCGAGGAAGGCGCGTTCGCGATCAACTTCCTGCACGAGGATCACGCCCTGCTCGCGCTCACCTTCAGCGGCCAGAAGGGCGTCAACGGTGACGACCGCTTTGCGTTCGGGCAGTGGACGCGCGGCGTGACCGGCGCACCGGTGCTGACAGATGCCGTCGCCGCCTTCGATTGCGTGCTGGCGCAGGAGTTCGAGACGACGACGCATTCGATCTTCGTCGGCGAGGTGCGGGGGGTGTCGCATCTGGCGTCCGCTGCGCCGCTGGTGTATTTGCGCAGCAGCTTCCATACGCCGCACGAGATCCGCGAGACCGTTTCAGTCGGCGACCTCGATTCGCGGCATTTGAGCTGGACGGATTTTTCGTAAGGGGTCTCGCCGCGACCACAGTATCGTAGGGTGGGCAAAGCGGAGCGTGCCCACGTGCTGTCTATTTGGTGAGAGAACGTGGGCACGGCGCAAGTGCGCCTTTGCCCACCCTACGATTCCTGAGCTGCATGGATTTTTCGTAAGGCGCGGCTCTTCCCTTTTCCCCTTGTGGGAGAAGGGGAAGAACGCCTGTGGCTCGCTGCACGACGTTACTGCGCCGTCTCGATCTTCATCGCCTTGATCTTCCGATACAACGTCGCGCGGCTGAGCTTCAGCGCGCGGGCAGCTTCAGTGACGCGGCCGCCATGCTTGCGCAAGGCGTCAATGATGGTCGCGCGTTCGGCACTCGCAAGATCCGGCTCAGCCGAGGCGCCGCCGAACGGCGGCAGATCGAGATCCGCATCGGTGATGACGCCATTCTCCGCCGTGCAGCCGGCGAGCCGCAGGACGTGGCGAAGCTGGCGCATGTTGCCGGGATAGGAATAGGCGGCCAGCTGCGCCCAGGCTTCGCTGGAGAGCCGGCAGCCCGGCGCCTCCTCGCGCGCGATCTGGCGGATGATGTCGTCGCGGTCAGCGCGGTCACGCAAGGCCGGCAGCCGCACCTCCATGCCACGGAGACGGAAGTAAAGATCCGCACGAAAGGCGCCCTCTTCCGCCATGCGGCCGAGATCGCGGTGGGTGGCGCTGATCAGGCGGATGTCGACGGCGACGGGCTTGAGCGCGCCGAGCGGCCAGACCTCGCGGTTCTCCAAGACGCGCAGCAACCGCGTCTGTAGCGCGATCGGCATGTCGCCGATCTCGTCCAGGAACAGCGTGCCGCCATGGGCCTGCACGATCAGGCCCTTCGAGCCGTCGCGCCGCGCGCCGGTGAAGGCGCCGGCTTCATAGCCGAACAGTTCGGCATCGATCAGGCTCTCGGGCATCGCCGCGCAGTTCAGCGCGACATAATCATGCCGCGCGCGGTTGCTGGCGGCATGAATGGCGCGCGCGAACACGTCCTTGCCGACGCCGGTCTCGCCCTGCAGCAGCACCGGCAGATCGTGATCGACGACGGCGCCGAGCCGCTTCACGCTCTTGATCATCGCGGGATCGCTGCCGGCAAGCCGGTGCAGCGCGTCGAAGCGGCCGACGGCCGCCGCGCGGCGCGGCGCCATCGACTTCGCACGCAGCGGCGGCGCAACGTGACCCTGGCCCAACGTACTGCCATCGGCGCGGCGCAGCTCGACGACATCGTACGCGCCCCGCATACCCCGATGGTCGAGCTCGACGTAGCGAGACAGATCGATGCCGGATGCAATCAGGCCGTCGGTGAGGCCCAGCAGCGCACGCGCCGAGCGGCAGGCACCGACGATGCGGCGGTCGTCGTCATAGGCGAGCAGGCCGCTGCCACCGTCGCCCGGCACGGTCGCGATCCAGGCGTTGCGGAAATGATCGCGGAAGATCGCGCCCTCCATCCGCCGCGTCGCTTCCATCGTCACCGCAAGTGCAAGCTGATGCGCGGCGCGTTCGAGATCCACGCGGCATGAGGTGATGTTGACCGCGCCGGCGAGCCGCCCCGTCTGGTCGAACAGCGGCGCCACAGCGCAGGAGAACATGTGCCATTGCGCGCGAAAATGCTCGTCGCGATGCACCAGGATCGGCTTCTGCTCGGCGAGGCAGGTCCCGAGGCCATTGGTGCCTTCGAACGTCTCGGCAAAGTTCGAGCCCGTATAGATCTTCCAATCCATGAACATCCGCGCGTCGGCCTCGCCCGGCAGGCGGCTGAACAGCATCGTCGCGTTCGCGTCAGCCAGATTGACGCAATAGCCGGCGTCACGCAGCACGCGGGCAAGATTGTCGAGCTCGGGTGTCAGCAGCCGGATGATCTCTTCCATGGGCTCGGCGACGTGGCGGATCTCGGCTTCGGTGAGCGTCTGCGGCGGCCCCTGCCGGGCCGGATCGAGCTTGTGATTGACGAGGCACCGCCGCCAGGAGTTTTCAATGCGCGACGAGGCATCGACGTCGGCCACATGACTGGCCACGGACAAGACACGGGCGACATGGTTCGAGGCCGAAAGGCTGGCCATCGCGGACGTCTCCACCCTGTATTATTGTGCAAAGTCTGGCACCACAGGCGGGGATGTCAATCGGGAACCGGGACGCAGGCTATTGCTGCACTGCCCTCACCACGTGTCGATGCACGGCCGCTTCTTCTGCGTCCGCGCCGGCGGCTTCGGCACCGACCGGAGACCTGCCATGATCCAGCGCCGGGTCTCGGCGGGGTCGATGACGTTGTCGATCTCGAACACCGAGGCGATCGAGACGGCCTTGCCGTTGGCATAGAGCTCGGCGACCTTGTTGCGGTAATAGGTCTCGCGCTCCTCGGGGTCGGCGATCGCCTCCATCTCCTTGCGGAAGCCGAGGCGGACATAGCCTTCCAGACCCATGCCGCCGAACTCGCCGGTCGGCCAGGCCGCGGTGAAGAACGAGGCATGGAAGCCGCCGCCGATCATCGACTGCGCCCCCAAGCCATAGCCCTTTCGCAGCACGATGCCGAACAAGGGTACGGTGAGGCTGGCGCCGGTCACGAACATGCGCGAGACGTGACGGACGATCGCGGTCTTCTCGGCTTCAGGGCCGACCATGAAGCCGGGCGTGTCGCATAGCGAGACCACGGGCAGGTCGAACGCGTCGCAGAGCTGCAGGAAGCGTGCGGCCTTGTCGCCGGCATCGGCGTCGATGGCGCCGCCGAGATGGCGTGGATTGTTGGCGATCAGGCCGAACGGCTTGCCCTCGATGCGGATCAGCGCAGTGATCATGCCGACGCCATAGTCGCGGCGCAGCTCCAGCACACTGTCCTTGTCGGCGACGAGGTCGATCACGCTGCGGATGTCGTAGACGCGCAGGCGGTTCTCGGGGATGGCGCGACGCAGCAGGCGCTGATCGGCCGCCTCCCAATCCGTCACCGCGCCCTGGAAGTAGGACAGGTATTTCTGCGCGACGGACGTCGCCTCCTCCTCGTGCTCGACCAGGATGTCGATGACGCCGTTCGGCGACTGGAACGAGACAGGGCCGACCTCGGCCGGATGATAGACGCCGAGGCCGCCGCCCTCGATCATGGCAGGACCGCCCATGCCGATCGAGGCATTCTTGGTGGCGATGATGACGTCGCAGCAGCCGAGCATCGCGGCGTTGCCGGCGAAGCAATAGCCGGAGACGACGCCGACGACGGGCACGAGGCCGGAGAGCCTTGCGAATTGCACGAAGGACGGGCCGTCGAGCCCGGTCATGCCGAGCCTGTCGGTGTCGCCGGGCCGGCCGCCGCCACCTTCGGCATAGAACACCAGCGGCACGCGCCAATCTTCCGCCAAGGTCAGCATGCGGTCGATCTTCTTGTGGTTCATGTGGCCCTGCGTGCCCGCGAGCACCGTGTAGTCGTAGGCTACGACGATGCAGCGCGCGCCCTCGGCGCCGAATTTCTCGCCGTTCACCGTGGCGACGCCCATGACGAGGCCGTCGGCCGGCGTGTTCTTGACGAGGTCGTCGAGCTTGCGCCGGCGGCGCTGCGCCGCGATCGCGAGGCTGCCATACTCCATGAAGGAGCCGTCATCGACGAGCTGGACAACGTTCTCGCGCGCGGTGCGCTGATTGGTGTTGCGGCGGCGCTCGACCGAGGCCGGCCGGTTCGCGTCCAGCGTGTTGGCCTGGCGTGCGATCAGCTCGGCCAGATCAGGGCGGATGTGGTCGAGGTCGATATCGGCTTCCGCCGCCGCGCTGTCGGCCGCGACGTCGAGCGGCTCGAGATACATGATCGGCTCGCCATGCAGCAGCGTGACGCCATCGCCGGCCACGAGCTTCATGACGCGGCCGCCCTGCTCAGCCATCACGAGATGCTCCATCTTCATGGACTCGATCACGGCAAGCTGCTGGCCGGGGCGCACGATCTCCCCCTTCCTGACCTGGATGGTGACGATGGTCCCCTGCAATGGCGCCGCGACCATCACCGTGCCTTCGGGCACGATCTGCGTGACGTGGGCCTCGGTGCCGTGAGCACCACTGTGCTCTGTCGCCGCGAAGTAGAGCGGCTTTGCGGCACCGTCGGCCGCCTCAACCAGCTTTGCGATGTTGCGGTCGATGAAGTCCGTTGCGATGCGGTTGATCCTGAAATCCGGATGCGCCAGCACCGCCTGGAGGAAGGCGATGTTGGTGACGACGCCGTCGATGCGGAATTCGCGCAGGGCGCGCGAGGCTTTTGCGACGACGTCGTGCCAGGCTTCGCCCGGCGTGTGCACGATGACTTTTGCGAGCAGCGAGTCGAAGGCCGCGCTGGTCTTGTAGCCGGCATAGCCAAAGCTATCGACGCGGACGCCCGGTCCTGACGGCGGCTCGAACACGGCGAGCACCCCGCCGGTCGGGTGCGTGGCACCTGTCTCATCCAGCGTCTCCATGTTGACGCGCAGCTGCATGGCATAGCCGCGCGGCTTCGGGATCGATCCCTGCGCCAGGCCGAGCGAGGCCAGCGTGCTGCCTGCGGCGACCGCGAGCTGGGCGCGGACCAGATCGAGGCCGAGCACCTCTTCCGTCACCGTGTGCTCCACCTGGAGCCGGGGATTGGCCTCGATGAAGGCAAAGCTGTCCTCGGCCGTGCCGTCGACCAGGAACTCGAAGGTGCCGAGATTGTCGTAAGTGGCCGCCGTCGCAAGTTGCCTGGCCGCCTCGATGATGCGGCCGCGCAGGGGATCGCTCAGCGACGGGCTCGGCGCGACCTCGACCAGTTTCTGGTGGCGCCGCTGGATGGTGCATTCGCGCTCCCAGAGATGGGTGATCGCGCCATGATGATCGCCGATGATCTGCACCTCGATGTGTCGCGCCTGCCGGATCAGCCGCTCGGCATAGACGCCGTCGAAGCCGAACGCGGCCTTGGCCTCGGACTGGCAGCGCGCATAGGCTTCCGCGAGATCGGATGCGTTCTCGACGACGCGCATGCCGCGGCCGCCGCCGCCGGCCATCGCCTTGATGACGATGGCCGCGCTGCTGCCGAGCGAGGCGAAGAACGCCGAAACATCTTCCAGCGAGGAAGGCCCGCTCGTGCCGGCGATGATCGGAACGCCGCAGCGTTTTGCGAGCTGCCGTGCGGCCACCTTGTCGCCGAACAGTTCGAGCGCGGCCGGCTTCGGGCCGACGAAGGTGAGGCCGGCGTCAGCGCAGGCTTTCGCGAAGCCTGCGTTCTCGCTGAGGAAGCCATAGCCGGGATGGACGGCGTCGCAGCCGGCGCTCTTCGCCGCCTTCACAACCGCATCGATGTCGAGATAGGCCCGGGCGCCACGGCCGGGGATTTCGACGGCGTCATCGGCCACGCGCACGTGCAGCGACAGCGCATCATCGGCAGGATGGATCGCGACCGTATCGATGCCAGCATCGGCCGCAGCGCGTGCGATGCGGATGGCGATCTCGCCGCGATTGGCAATCAGGAGCTTCTTGAACGACATCGTATCTCTCAACTAAACGGCAGCAGGACTATTCGGATCGAGATCCTGCTTCTTCACCTTGCCCGTCGCCGTCAGCGGCAGGGCATCGATCATACGCACTTCCGGGACCTTGTAGACGGCCATGCGCTCGGCGCACCAGGCGCGCAGCTCTTCCGCGGAAATGGTTCCGACCGCCTCCGGCTTGAGCTGGATGTAGGCCACCGGCACCTGCCCCTTGTCGGGATCGTCGCGTCCGACCACGCCCGAGCCCAGCACTTTCGGATGCTGCCCGAGCAGCGCCTCGATCTCCGGCGGAAACACGCTCATGCCCTTGACCTTGAGCATCTCCTTGCGGCGGCCGAGGAAGTGCAGGAAGCCGTCCTTGTCGATGGTGCCGATGTCGCCGGTGCGCAGCCAGCCGTCGATCAGCGATTCCGCGGTTGCCTCCGGCTTGTTCCAGTAGCTCTTGAGCAGCGAGGGCGTGCGCACGCGGATCTCGCCTTCGGCGCCGAGCGGCAGCAGCGCGCCGGTCTCGAAATCGGTGATCTTGAACTCGGCGCCGGGGACCGGCAGGCCGACGAAGATCGGCTGGTTGTTGAGATCGAAATCGTCGTCCTGGAAGCCGGCCGTGAAGGTGTTGGAGGTGTGGGTCTCGGTCATGCCCCACGCCGCCTCCATCAGGATCGTGCCGGTGAGATCCTTCCAGCGCTTGCGATAGTCGGCGTTGAGCTTCTTGACGAAGGAGACGACGCGGACCTGCTTCAGGGACGACAGGTCGAACTCGCTCCAGCGCGGATGGTCCATCAGCTCGACCGCGCCGTCGACCGGCATTGCGGTGATCGTGACCTTGTACTTGTCGATCGCCGCCATCGCGCCGACGGCGTCCCAGCGCGCGAGCAGCACCAGCGAGCCGCCCGAGAACAGCGGGAAGATCAGGCCGAAATTTTCACCCGCGATCCAGAATTCCGGGAAGAACGACAGGAACACGCTGCGCTCGTCCGACAGCACCGAGATGCCGTAATTGGCTGCGGCGGTGTAGACCATGTCCCGATGGGTGTGGACGCAGCCCTTGGGCATGCCGGTGGTGCCGCCGGTGTAATTGAGCGCGGCGACATCATCGAGCCCGGGCGGCGGCAGCGGGATCGGCGCAGGCATCGCGGCCAGCGCCGGCAGCAGATCGGTCGCGCCTTCGACCGCAATGCGAGGCGTGCGGATCGAGTCCGGCGCGGGAAAGGCAGGCGTTGCCGGAACGACATCGGCAAAGCTGGTGACGATGATGTCGCGCAGGCGCACCTCGCCGCGGACCTGCTCGACGACGGGGATGAGCTGGTCGAGGGCCACGATCACTTCGGCCTGGGTGTCGTTGAGCTCGTAGGACAGCTCGAAGGCGCGCGACAGCGGACTGACCGGGACGTGCACCGCGCCGAGCTTCAGGATGCCGAAGAACACGATGTGGAATTGCGGGCAGTTCGGCAGGAACACGGCGACGCGATCGCCCCTGCGCACGCCCTTGGCCGCCAGCAGGGCCGCGAAGCGGTCGCTCTGTTGGTCGAGCTCGGCATAGGTCGTGACGTGACCGTAGAAGATCACCGCAGGCCGCGTGGGGCTCCGCTTCGCCCAGGCCCGCAGATATTCCGTCAAGGGAACTTCGCCGTGCAGATAGTTCGGCGAGCGCGGCATGCCCTTCGGCCAAGCCTTGTCCCACAGGCCGCGCAAGGTGGCGAGGTAGCTGTTCTCGTCGAGGCCCGCGTTCATGACGTCTTTCCCGTGCTGCTTTTCTTCTCGCGAAGGCACGCAACGGTGCCGTCGAACGACATCGTTACACGTCGAGCACGGCAGAGGTCATGTCAAGGAAAACAGTTTTCCGCACCACGGCCGATGCCGCGACGCGGAAAAAATCGGAGGTCACGTCGTGACGAGCCCGATGATCCGCCTCACGGCAGACGCGATCGGTGCGATGACCGGCACAACGAACATCGGCTGAAGGTCGCGCGCCGCTTCACCCAATGGCCCGCCGCCGATGATGACCGCTTCGGCTCCGTCCTGCTCGATGCAGGCCTTGACCGCATCGGCCAGAGCCGCGCGCAAACGTGCGGGATCGCGTATCAGCTGCTGCGGGTCGCCATCGGCAAAGCGCGTGCCGGTGTAGCGCGAACGCAATTTCAGCGCGTCCGGCAGGGCATCGATCTTCGCCTTCAGCAGCGGCGTCGTGGTCGCCACGCCGAAGCGGCGGCCATTCTCCGCGGCCTCCCGCATCGCGGACTCGCCGATACCGACCGCAGGCAGATCCATCGCCGTCCTGATGCCGGCAAGGCCGGGATCGCCGAATGCTGCCACGATGATGCCGTCGCAGGAATTCCGGTGCAAATGCGCAATCTCCTCGACCTCGGGCGCGGCGGCCTCCAGCGCATCGGCGGAGACGATCATCGAGGGCGCGCGTGTTGCCGTCGCTCCGGTGATGTCGAAGCCATCCGCAGCGACCGACTTTGCAATGGCCACCATCATCGCGGTGGTGGCCTCAAGGCTGTTCGGATTGATAAGGAGGATGCGGCGGACCGCCATGCTAGCCGCCAGCCCGCCCGCGCGCATCGATCTCCCGGAAGATCGCCGTGAGCTCGTCGACCTCGTCCGCGCCCTCCTTCGGCCGGATCCGCTGCTCCATCTCCTCGATGTGGTGACGCATGGCATCGATCGCGCTGGCCTTGTCGCGGGCGAGGATCAGCGCGCCGATATCGGGGTGAGCGTCGGGCAGGCAATCCGGCTCGCCGGGTTGCTCGAACGTCGCGATCGCCAGCGAGGTTCGCAGCATCAGCTCGCGCGACATTTCCAGCAGCACGCGGTTGCCGGCGAGCTTGGCGACCAGGACGTGGAATTCCGCCGTCAGCGACAGTGAGGCCCAGCGGTCGTTGCGGTCGTGCCGCGCCTCCAGCTCCATATGCGCCTTCAGCTCGGCCCTGCCTGCCTTGTCCAGCCGGTCGATCGCAGCGCTCACCGTGGCCGTCTCGATGACCCGGCGCGCGGCCAGGATGTCCTTGGCTTCCTCCCAGCTCGGCCGATACACGAACGCGCCACGATTGGGGATCTGCATGACCACCTTGCGCGAGGCGAGATGGGACAGCGCCTGGCGAATGTGAATTCGCGTGGTGCCGAAGGCCTTCGCGAGCTTGTCCTCGCCTAGCTTGGCGCCCGGCTTGAGCCGCTTCTGGCTGATCGCGGTCAGGATGCCTTGCACCACGGGATCGTCGTCGGTGCTGCGGAGATCGATCGCGTCAGGCTCCTGACGCTTCGGCTCGGGACGCTTCGGCTTGCGCCTGAGAGGACGGCTTCGCTTCATGCGTCGATTTTACAGGATTCTGGAAGGTGGCCGCAGCCTATTTTTTATACAAACCTCTGCCATATTTGTTCACAATATAATCAATAAATTGGCGCCAATTTTTGGCGCCTATTATTTTGTCGAGCAGTTGCAAGACGTTGGCGAATGAACCGCGCTGGCACGACGATTGCTAACCCTGCCGCAGGTCACCTGCGGAGCATGGAGCTGGCGTTGAGTGAAGTACGCGGACATTCGCTGGATCTGAAGGGGGTCGGCCACGCCTTCGGCGCGACCGTTGCGCTCGACGAGATCAATCTCGCCGTTGCAGCCGGCGAGCTGATCGCGCTGCTCGGCCCGTCCGGCTGCGGCAAGACCACGATGCTTCAGATCATCGCGGGCTTCCTGCGTCCGTCCAGGGGCGAGGTCCGCTTCGACGGCGCGCGGGTCGAGCACATTCCCGCCAATCGCCGCCGCATCGGCATGGTGTTCCAGAACTATGCGCTGTTTCCGCATCTTTCCGTGTTCGAGAACGTCGCCTACGGACTGCGCGCGCGCAAAAGGCCCGGCGCGGAGGTCACGGCGAAGGTCGAGCAGATGCTGGGCCTCGCCCAGATGTCGGCGTTCGCACGCCGATTGCCCGGGGAGCTCTCCGGCGGCCAGCAGCAGCGCGTCGCACTTGCGCGCGCGCTCGCGATCGATCCCGGCCTCGTCCTGCTCGACGAGCCGTTCTCGGCGCTCGACAAGAATTTGCGCCTCGACATGCAGATCGAGATCAAGAGCCTTCTGAAGACGTTCGGCGTCACCTCCATCATCGTCACCCACGACCAGGAGGAAGCGCTGTCGATGGCCGATCGCATCGTCGTGCTCAGCAAGGGTCGCATCGAGCAGATCGACAGCCCGGATGCGCTCTACGACCGCCCGGCAAGTCTGTTCATCTCCAGTTTCATCGGCCACACCAATCTCCTGCGCGGCATCGTGACGGAGAACGATCGCGTGCTGCTGGACGCGGGGCCCGAGATCGACCTTGGGCGCTCCACACAGCGCCGGCGCGGCACCCCGGTGACGCTCTCGGTCCGGCCCGAGAACATCGCACTCGGCGCAGCTGACCGGCCCGACGCCATTCCCGTCACGATCCGCGCCACCGTGCCGCTCGGCGCCGTCAGCGTCACCGAGGGCCTCACAACGAGCGGCGAGGCCGTGAAGGTCAGCCAGGCCCGCGCCGCCGGCATCGCGAGGGCGCAGGCGGGAGAGGCGGCCTGGCTTGCGATCTCCGACGTCTCGCGCGTCAGCATTTTCAGCACGCCGGCCGACGGCGTCCCAGACCATCAGCAGAGGAGTGTTTGAAATGAGCCTATCCCGGAGATCGCTGCTCACATCAGGTTCGGCCGCGCTGGCGGCAGCAGGCCTGGGATGGCCGACATCGTCGCGCGCCGCGACCTCGATCGTCGCGACGACCTATCCCGGCAGTTTCGACGAAGCCTTCCGCGCGGTGGTCGGGCCGGCGTTCAAGAAGACCAGCGAGGGCGGCGTCACGTTCACACCCCTGCTCGGCGTCGATCAGATCGGCAAGATCCAGGCCTCGCGCAACGCGCCCCCCTTCGACGTGGTGCTGTTCGACGAGGGCCCGCTGATTCCAGCGATCACGAGCGGCGTGCTGCAGAAATTTCCGGCCGAGCAATCGAAGTCCTTTGCCGACATTCCAAGCGCGTTCCGTCATCCCGACGGTTATGCGCCTGTCATCACCTGCCAGCTGATCGGCATCGCCTACAATCCCAAGAAGATCGCCACGCCGCCGACGTCGTGGGAGGACCTCTGGAAGCCGGAATATAAGGGCCGCGTCGGCATCACCGGGCTCGGCTCGAGCCTCGGCACCGCCTTCATGGTCGAGATCGCCAAACTCAACGGCGGCTCGGAGACCAACATCGAGCCGGCTTTCGACGCCATCAAGAAACTGCTGCCGAATGTCGGCGCGATCGCCGCCTCGCCCGGCGCGCTGGCGGCGCTGTTCCAGCAAGGCGAGATCGATATCGCCTTCAATTTCTGGAACAACGTGGCGCTGCTGGCCGCCAAGGGTGTCGACATCGCTTTCGCCAAGCCGAAGTCCGGCGCAGTCGTGATCCGCACCAGCGCGCAGATCGTGAAGAACAACCAGGATCCGAAGGCGGTGCTCGACTATCTCGACACGGTCATGTCGGTCGAGACGCAGAAGGGCCTCGAGGCGGCTCCCTGGGTGATGATGCCGACCAACAGCAAGGTGGCGCTGACCGGCGCCAATCTCACCGTCGCCAAGAGCGTCGACGATCTCGTCGCCAACAATGTTCTGCTCGACTGGACCAAATTCCAGCCGCTCCGGGGCGAATGGATCACCCGCTTCAGCAAGGAAGTGAAGATCTAGATGAGCCCGGACAGCGCCACCGGAACGAATCAATTGCTGCCGGCGGTGCCGCTGGCAGCGCTGTTCTTCGCAGCCTTCGTGCTGCCGCTGGCCGCGCTCGTCGTGATCAGCCTGTTCCGCGACCCGCAATTCTCGGGCCTATCGCTGGTCCAATATGTGAGATTCCTGTCCGATCCGTTCAGCCTCAAGGTGCTCACGGACACGCTTTGGCTGGGGGCAGAGGTCGCGTTGGCCACGCTGATTCTCGCTTATCCGCTCGCGCTCGTCTACGTCGCGAGCGGCCCCTTCATGCGAACGCTGATCACCTTCCTGATCATGCTGCCGCTGTTGACCAGCACGGTGGTGCGCACCTTCGCCTGGATCGTCATCCTCGGCCGCGACGGCATCGTCAATTCGGCGATGCTGTCGCTCGGGTTCTGGCAGGCGCCGGCCCGGCTGCTCTACACATGGGAGGGCATGGTGCTGGCGCTGACCCAGATCCAGCTGCCGCTGATGGCGCTGCCGCTCATCAACAGCCTGCTGCGGCTCGACCGCAATCTGACGCGCGCGGCCGAGGGACTGGGAGCAAGCCGCGCCCGCATCTTCGTCACCGTCGTCCTGCCGCTGACGCTGCCGGGCGCCATCGCCGGCTGGCTGCTCGTCTTCGCTGCCGCCGCAACCGCCTTCATCACCCAGACGCTCGTCGGCGGCGGCCGCATTATCCTGATGCCGTCTCACATCTACCAACAGGCCGTCGGCGTACAGGACTGGCCGTTCGCAGCAGCGCTGTCCCTGATCTTCACGCTGGCCGTCACCGGCATCGTGTTTGCCGTCGGGGCGCTGTCCCGCCGCTACGTGCGAGGCGTTGATGCGGCATAGCTTGATTGACCGCCTCTATTCAGGCGTCGTCGGCGCAATCAGCGGCTTGGGCATGCTGTTGCTGCTGGCGCCGACGCTGGTCGTGCTCGTCATTTCCTTCACCGGCGGCATCACGCTGAAATTCCCGCCGCCGAGCTGGTCGCTGCGCTGGTACGTCGAACTGCTGCAATCGCAGGAGATCATCGAGCCCGCGCTGACCAGCCTCAAGGTCGCGGCGGCCGCAACGATCCTCTCCGCGGTGCTGGGCTGCGCGGCGGCGCTCGGCCTTGCCCGCAGCCAGCTGAAGATCGCGCGCCTGCTCGATGCTCTCTTCATGTCGCCGATGGTGCTGCCCGCGATGGCGTTCGGCCTGTCGCTGCTGCTGGTCTTCAACCTGCTCGGCATCCGCCTGTCCGCGGCAACGCTCGTGCTCGGCCACACCATCATTTGCGTGCCTTTCGTGATCCGGATGGTCGGCGCTTCCGTGCAGCAGCTCAATCCGGTGCTGATCACCTGCTCGCTCAGCCTGGGAGCCAGCCGCTGGTACACCTTCCGGCGCGTCACGCTGCCGCTGATCCGCCGCGGCATCCTCGCGAGCTGCTTCGTCGCATTCCTGACGTCGTTCGACAATGTGCCGGTGTCGCTGTTCCTGGCCGACGCCCGGACCGAGGTGCTGCCGATCAAGCTGTGGGCGATCCTCGAAGGAAGCCTCGACGTGCGGGTTGCCGCCGTCTCGGGCGTGATCGTGCTGCTGACACTGGCCGGTCTCGTCTGCGCGGAAATCTCCGGCGGCGTCAGCCGCCAGATCGGAAGCCGCTGACCATGTCGATCGAACGCGATCTTCGCGGATATGGCCGGGCACGCCCGGATATCATCTGGCCCAACGGCGCCCGCGTCGCGGTCTCGCTGGTGGTGAATTTCGAGGAGGGCGCCGAGCTCGCGGTCGAGCAGGGCGACGCGGAGACGGAACGCTATGGCGAAGTCGCCTCGACATCGCCGCCGGGCATCCGCGATCTCGTGCAGGAGCAGGTGTTCGACTATGGCATGCGTGCCGGCCTGTGGCGCTTCCTCGACGCCTTCGCCGGCGCCGGAATTCGCGCGACCTTCATGATGTGCGGCCGTGCGGTCGAGCGTGTTCCGGATCTGGCCCGGACCGTGACCGAAGCCGGCCACGAGCCGGCAGTACATGGCTGGCGCTGGCTGCCGCACGCGCTCTATGACAATGCCGAGGCAGAGCGCGGCGACATCGCGCGAACGCGGGACGTCATTGCACGCGCGACGGGGGTCACGCCGGCCGGCTTCATGTCCCGCGGCAGCCAGAGCGCCTGGACGCGCGACATTCTGGTCGAGCTCGGTTTCTCCTACGACTCGAACGCGCTCGACGACGACCTGCCCTATTGGAGCCGATCGCCGCGGGGAACGATGCTGGTGCTGCCCTACGGTTTCGACACCAACGACATGAAGTTCTTCCACCCGAACGGCTTTGTGCAGCCCGAGGACTTTTCGACCTATGTCGGCGCAGCGCTCGCGACGCTGGTCGAGGAAGCCGAGCGTGGGCAATCCTCGATGCTGTCAGTCGGCTTTCACTTGCGCATTTGCGGCCGCCCCGCACGCTTTCGTGCCGTGAAAGCCATTCTCGCCGAGCTGAAGCGGCTGGAAAGCCGCATCTGGATCGCAACGCGCGCCGACATCGCGGCGCACTTTCGCGGCGTGGCGCGCTAGGCGGCGCGCACGCCCGCGACGAAGGCGCTGACCTCGGTTTCGAGCGATTGCAGCTTCTGCGTCAGGCGGCCGCTCGATTGCAGCACGAGGCCGGCGGCCTGGCCGGTCGCAGCCGTGGCGTCGGTGACGCCGGAGATGTTTTGCGCGACCTGGTCGGTGCCGGAGGCGGCTTCCTGCACACTGTGCGCGATCGCCTGCGTGGCCGCGCCCTGCTCCTCGACCGCGGCGGCGATCGACGAGGAGATCTCGTTGACCTCCATGATGGTGGCGCGGATGCTTTCGATGTTGCCGACGACCTGATTGGTCTCGGCCTGGATCGCGGTGATCTGCGCGCCGATCTCGTCGGTCGCCTTGGCGGTCTGGCTTGCCAGCGACTTCACTTCGCTTGCAACCACCGCGAAGCCCTTGCCGGCCTCGCCGGCCCGCGCCGCCTCGATGGTGGCGTTGAGCGCGAGCAGATTGGTCTGCGATGCGATCTGGTTGATGAGGTCGATGACCTCGCCGATCTTATGCGCGGCCGCAGCCAGGCCCTGCACGGTGTCGTTGGTGCGCTGACCGTCGGCGGCGGCCTTGTCGGCCACGGTTGCGGCCTGCGCGACGCGCTGGCTGATCTCCGAGATCGAGGACGACAGCTCGCCTGCGGCGGAGGCCACCGTCTGCACGTTGGTCGAAGCCTGCTGGCAGGCCGTGGCAACGAAGCTTGCGCGATCGCTCGCCTTGTTCGCGGTATCAGACATGCCCTGCGCGGCCTGCTGCATCGCGCGCGCCTCGTTGAAGACGTCGCGAACGACCGCCTGGACGCTCGCCTCGAACTTGCCGGCGAGATCGGCCATCGCCTTGCGCTTCTCCCCGTCGGCCCGCTGCTTCAGCTCCTGCTGCTCGGCATGCATGCGGCCCACGGCCGACGCGTTGTCCTTGAACACGGCGAGCGCCTTGGCCAACGCGCCAACCTCGTTGCTGCGATCGGCGTAGGGCACCTCGAAGGCGCTGTCGCCGGCGGCGAGGCGCTCGGTCAGCGCGGTGATCGTGGCCAGCGGCCGGGTCACGCTGCGGCCGATCAGGAAGGAGGCGCCGAGGACCAGCACCAGCACGGCGAGGCAGACATAGCCGAACGTCATCGCGTTCTGACGGAACACGGCGTCGACGTCGTCGAGATAGATGCCGGTGCCGATGATCCAGCCCCAGGGCGCAAAGCCCTTCACATAGGAGATTTTCCCGACCGGCTGGTCGAAGCCGGGCTTCGGCCAGAGATAGCCATAGAAGCCCGCGCCCTGCTTCTTGACGACGTCAACGAACCCCATGAACAGCGCGTTGCCGGCGGGGTCCTTCATGCCGGACAGATCCTTGCCGTCGAGCTCCGGCTTGATCGGATGCATGACCATCCTGGGGGTCATGTCGTTGATCCAGAAATACTCGACCTTGTCGTAGCGCAGGCTCTTGATCTCGGCCATCGCGGCGGCCTGAGCCTGTTCGCGCGGAAGTTTTCCGTCGCTCTCGAGCTTCTGGTAATGGGCGAGGATGCCGTAGCCGACATCCACCATGTGCTGCGTCTTGGCCTGCCGGTCGGCGACCATCTGGGCACGGAGCGTCGAAAGCGCGATCGGCACGAGTGCGATCATGCCGAGCAGGCTGATGCCGACAATCAGAACCAGCTTGAAACTGATGCGGGAGAAAATCATCGGGGCTCGCGAAATTGGCGGTACGGATATGCCAATTTATCCCGATCTCCTTAGCAAAGCTTTAAGCATTCCGGTTCCCGGAATTTCAGCCCCCGTCAGGCCGCGCGGACGGAGGTGAGGAAGGAGCTGACCTTCTGCTTCAGGCTGGCGCTGTCGCTGGCGAGCGAACGTGCCGCGGTCAGAACCTGAGATGACGCCGCGCCCGTCTCGGACGCCCCGCGCTGCACGTCGGCGACGCCCGCCGACACCTGCTGCGTTCCGTGCGCCGCCTGCTGGACGTTGCGCGAAATCTCCTGGGTCGCGGTGCCCTGTTCCTCGACCGCTGCGGCAATCGCGGAAGCGATTTCCGAGAGGCCGCCGATGGTGTCGCCGATCTCCTTGATCGCCGCGACGGATTCGCCGGTCGCCGTCTGCATGCCGCTGACCTGCTCGCCGATCTCGCCGGTGGCCTTTGCGGTCTGCTCGGCCAGCAGCTTCACCTCCGAGGCGACGACGGCGAAGCCGCGGCCGGCTTCGCCAGCGCGCGCCGCCTCGATGGTGGCATTGAGCGCCAGGAGATTGGTCTGCGCCGCGATGCCGTTGATGAGCGCGACGATGTCGCCGATGCTGCTCGCTGCCCGCGCCAGCTCGTTGACCCGCTCGTTGGTCTTGTGCGCCTGCGCGACGGCCTCGCCGGCCATGCGGGCCGACGTCTGCACCTGCCGGCTGATCTCCGTGATCGAGGAGCTGAGCTCCTCGGTCGCCGCCGCGACCGACTGGACGTTGGTCGAGGCTTCGCCGGAAGCGGCAGTCACCGTCTTCGCAAGATCCTGCGACCTGTCGGCGGTCGAGGTCAGGGTGCCCGCGGAACTCTCGAGGTTGCCGGCGGCTTGCGAGACCGTCTCGATGATCGTGCCGACGGCCTGCTCGAAATCGTCGGCGAGGCGGTACATGTCCTGCTTGCGCTGGGCTGCAGTATCTGACCGCAACTTCTCCTGCTCGGCGCGCAGCTTCTCGCTCTCGGCCATCTGGTCTCGGAAATAGGTCGTGGCGCGCGCCATCTGGCCGACCTCGTCGGCCCGCTTGGCCTCGGGCAGATCGATCGTCAGATCACCGTCGGCCAGCGCCTGCATCGCCGCGCTGACGCCGCGGATGCTGCGGCTGACCGCGAAGCCGACGAGGCCGACGAGCCCGATCGCGGGAAGCGCGAGCAGCGCGATGATGCCGACGATCTTCCAGACCATCGCCATGAAGTCGGTCCAGATGTCGTCGACGAACACGCCGGTTCCGATGAAGATCTTCCACGGCGCAAAGCCCTTGACGTAGGATAGCTTCACGGCGGTCTTCGGATCGTCCTGCCGCAGCGGCCAGTCATAGGCGTAGGTGCCCTCGTTCTGCTTGCGCACGATGTCGAGGAGAGACGGGATGACGGGAACGCCGTTGCTGTCCTTGATGCCGGAGACGTCCTTGCCCATCAGCTTGGGGCTGGGATGAGCGAAGCCGACCTGATCGTAGGTATGGGCGAACAGATATTCGTCGCCGGAATAGCGGATCTTCAGCAATGCATCCTTGAAGCGCGCCTGCGCTTCCTCGCGCGTCAGCTGGCCCGCGACGGCCGCGGCCTCGAACTTTTCCGCAAGACTGTAGCCGGCGTCGACCATGGCCTTAAGCACGTTCACCCTGTCCTGATACATCCGCTGGTACATCGACCACAGCGCGATGCCGGTCACGCAGCAGATGGCCACTGCCATCGCAATGACGGCACTCAGGAGCTTGGTACGGATCGAGATCTGGTTCAACACGGTCGTTCTCTCTGAAGAGGGGCGCAGCAACATGCCAGCGCCGCGTGCAATCAATGTCTTGAGGCAATTCGACCATCGCCCGAATGGATCTGGTATGCCCTGATCGGCTTAAAGCGTCGTAAATCGAAACCCGCGATGCCCGTGCCTTCGCGGGGTCCGCGGCAACATGGTACGGTTTGAACGATTCAAGATTGGAGTCTTTCAACGAAGCAGTTCCCGCGTGCAACTCTAGAAGACCTCGATATCGCGCTTGCGTGCGTTGACTTGGAAGACGCTCTGGCCGAACGATCGGCACAGATCAGAAGCGGCGTGCGCGCTGCAGATGCCAGAGGCTCCATGCATCAATCGACACATCACGGGTCGCTCGACCTGCCGGCGCTGAGCGCCGGCGAACGGCTCTTCATCTGGGGATTCCGCGCCAAGGCGCGCAGCAGCGGCGCGGTGCCGACCGCAGCCGACATCCAGCAAGTGTACGACCACTTTCGCGTGGGCGATGCCGTGCTCTCGCTGGAATCGATCATCGAGATCTTCGCCTGCACGGCCCACACCGCCATCGAAGTGCATTGCCCGACCTGTCCGCGCATGTCGGACAGCGAGCGCGAAATCCTGCACGCCATCGCCGCGGCACAGCAGGACCGCATCGACATCGCGCGCGAACGCTTCGAGAGCTGGCTGCCGCCGGTCGGCGCCGATTGGGCGCTCGCGCCGGTGCGCGGGCTCGCAACGATCTTCCGCATGGCAGGCCTGATCCTGCCCGACCGGCAAGTGAGGGCCATCGACCGTGACCGCACCATGGCGATGAAGAGCTGGCTGGTCGGCAGCCCGACATTGCACTGACGAGATGCTCATGACACCGGATATCTGCGGAGCTGTGGCAACTCCCGAGGCCGGCGCAGCGCGGCTCTGCCCGCTGCAGGCGGCGCTTGCGGCGCATCCCTGCATCGAGAGCTGCGATGAGTTCTGCCGCGTCGCGCTGTCGCTGTTCCGCTTCATCGGCGCGGCCTATACCACCGGCGCGTCCGATTGCTGGGAAGCGGCCTATCGCTATGCCGACGAGGCACCGGGCATTTCGGACAGTCCGCTGCTGGTGGCCCGCGCTGCCGCGCTGGTCAGGATCCTGCGCAGCGGCCGGCCCTGCGAGCTGTGCTTCATGCCGCCGTCGTGCCGACGCCTGTCGAAGGACGAGTCGGAGTTGATGCGCCTGCTGACGGTCGCGCGCCGCAACCAGCCGGGCGAGCTCGAATCCATCGTCGGCCAGTTCGTCGGCTCCGGCAAGCAAGCCGCGGCGACACGGGCCGTGAACGCGCTCGCGCTGTGCTGACATCTAGCTGCCTTTCCTGCCGAGCACGAGATCGATCGTGTGCGCGGCGATCTTGCGCAATTGCGGCTCGTTGCCGAAGGCACGTTCGAGCACGGCGAGGCCGCGCGTCACCGTGATGATGTGCAGCGCCGCGGCCGCGGCATTGCCGTCGAATTCGCCCCGCGCCGCGCCCGCCGCCAGGGTGTCCTGAACCAGTGCGGTGATGCGCGAGATCAGGTTTGCAAACGCTTGGCGCGCGTCTTCATCCAGCCCCTCGCCTTCGGCCGCGCCAAGCTCCATCAGGCCGCGCGTGGTCGGACATCCCCGCGGCGGCGTGCCCGCGCGGAAATTGCCGATGGTCAGATCGAAGAACGCGGTGAGGCGCTTGCGCAGGGAGCCCGCCCCGAGCGCCTTCTGCAGCGCTGCGAGATAATCCTCCGCATAGCGTTCATAGGCCTGCAGGAACAGCGCTTCCTTGCTGCCGAAGGCGTTGTAGAGGCTGCCGCGCTGCACGCCGGCATCGCGCGCGATGTCGGACAGCGAGGTGCCGCGCACCCCGTTGCGCCAGAACTGGTCGAACGCGATGCGCAGGACCTCGTCATGATCGAATTCGCGCGGCCTCAAGCCCTGCCCCTCAAGATATTTGACATCATGTCAAGAACGTGCTTTCTCGACATCGTGTCAAAAACTGAACGGGATTGATAGTCCGTTCTACCAATCGGACCAACCGGCGAGGCGACTTGCACCGCCGGATCGAGCCCGCATGCAAAGGGACCAGCTCATGCCTCTGCTTCACATCGCGATGCGCGCCGGCAAGTCCGAGGCCTACCGGCAGGCGATCCTCGACGGCCTCTATCACGCCATGCGCGCGGCGCTCGACGTGCCCGAGGACGACGCGTTCATGTCCATCACCGAGCACGAGCCGGCGAACTTCCGCTGCGGCACGGGTTACGGTGTCGCGCGCAGCGACGACGCGTTGCTGATCCAGATCACCGTGTTCGCCTCGCGCACGCCTGAGCAGAAGAAGGCGCTGTATCGCCAGATCGCGGATCGTCTGGGCGCAAATCCGGGCATCCGGCGTGAAGACGTATTCGTCAACGTGCTCGATGCGCCCGCCGAAAACTGGTCGGTCGGGAACGGCGTCGCGCAGTTCGCCTGAGCCAGACGGATCTGCCGATCCCCCCTTGAGAATTGCCGGCCGGAAGGGTCTGATAGCCGCGGGAGCAAACTCTACCTCACGCGGCCCCGGGACCTGAACCCCATGACCATGTCGGTCGAGCAATTGTGGAGCCTGCCGGAAACCGCGCTGGTCGGCGCCTATGCGGAAGCGCGGCGCCGCTACGCGGAGAAGAAGTTCGAGCGCGACACCCAGCGGGCCCGGCTCGAATGGATGCGCGCAAAGCTGTTCGTCAACACCCAGGGCAACGTGACCGAACGCAAGATGGCGGTCGACGTCTCCGAAGAGCTGGCGCGCAAGGGCCAGGAGGTGCGCGAGATGACGCGCGACCTCGACATGCTGAAGATCGAGGTCGATGTGATCGACACGATGATTCGGCTGCGGGGGGCGCACGGGGCGCCGCCGGTCCACGCCGATGATGCCGCCGAGAAGCCCGCCGAGCCGGAGGGGGAGTGAGATGGCCGCGTTCCGGGGAAGCTGCCTGTGCGGCGAGGTCGCGTTCGAGATCGAGGGTCCGTTCGACCGTTTCCTCAACTGCCATTGCTCGCGCTGCCGCAAGGCGACCGGGACCGCGCATGCCTGCGAGGTGATCGTGAAGGCCACCGCACTGCGCTGGCTGCGCGGAGAAACCTCCGTGCGACGCTTCGACCTGCCGAACGCGCGCAGCTTTGCCACCGCATTCTGCGAGACTTGCGGCAGCCCGATGCCGCACCTCACGCGCAGCGGGCGCGAGGCGATCATCCATGCCGGCGCGTTCGACCAGCCACTCGAAGCCGCGCCCCAGCGGCACGTACAATGGGCATCACGCGCGGATTGGTATGTGCACGGCGACGCGTTGCCGATGGAGGATTGAGGCGCCTGATGCGTCCCACGATCGGCGCGGATCGTGCTACCCGCCCGCAACGCACGCGTCCATGATATCGTCGAGCTCGGCCTTCGAGAGCACGCCGAGCTCGGCAATGAAGACGATCCGCGATCGCGGCACGCCTGCCGCCGGCGTGTCGCCAGGAGCCAGCGTGGCGCGGCCGGCGGCGAATTGAAACACCATCTGGCGGCCGGGCTGCTCGACCGTCTCGAACAGACCCTTTGCGCGCGCAAGTTTTGGAGCAAGCCGACCGATCGCCTGCTGCAGGCGCGGCAGCGAAAGCGGCTGCTCCGAGGTCCAGCTCAAGGTCTCGAAGCGATCCTCCGCCGGGCGTTTGGGTCCCGGCTCGCGCGGCGCGGGGCCGCGTGCGACATGCGCGGGAAACAGCAACGCCGACGGAATTGCGCCGTGCTTGGCATCGACCACCACGGCAGGGACGCGTTGCGCCCGAATGACCTCGCGCAGCCGCGCGCCTGCGCCCTCCTCCGCGAGATCCAGCTTGCTGAGCGCGACGATGTCGGCGACGCGGAGCTGCGAGCGATGCAGCGCGTCATCCAGCGCGGACGGCGGCGTGCCGGCGTCGAGCACGCAGAGCACCGTCTCCAGCGGCGCCTCGCGCAGGATCACGGGATCCATCAGGTTGCGGACGATGTCGGCGGGATCGGCGACGCCGCTGGTCTCGATGACAATATACTCCGGCTTCGGATCGCGCCGCAGCAGCGTCGCGAGCGTACGCAGGAGATCACCTTCGAGCGAGCAGCAGATGCAGCCATTGGCGAGGCTGACCACGCCGTCGCTGGCGCCCGCGATCAATTCCGCATCGATGTTGATCGCGCCGAAATCGTTGACCACGGCGGCGATGCGCCGCCCCTCGGCGTGCGCCAGCAGATGGTTCACGACCGTGGTCTTGCCCGCCCCCAGAAAACCCGTGACCAGCAGAATGGGGACCGGCATGGATCAGCTCTCGACGACGGGACGACGGACCGGCTTTCCCGGCCGCGCCGCAACGTCGAGAATGCCGTCGGCGATCAACGGCTGACCGCTGACGACGAGGTGCCGCACACCTTCGGACGGACGGTTCATCGCCGTGAAGGTAGCGCGGTCCGAAAGCTTCTCGTAGTCGAACACGACGATGTCGGCATCGGCATCTTTCGCCAGCCGGCCCTTGGCGCGCATTGCCGGCGTACTCTGCGACAGGATTTCCGCCGGGATCAGCGCGCATTTGCGCACGCCTTCCAGCAGCGACACGGTCTTGCGCTCGCGCACCCATTCGCGAATGAATTTCGTGAAACAGCCGGCCGAGCGCGGATGCGAGGTGGCATCGTCGGGCAGTGGCCAGGCATCGCCGGTATAGGTCTTGCCGTCCGACGTCGTCCACGGCATCGCATCGGAGGCGATGGCGCCGCCGGGATAGAGCACCGACATGTCGAGCAGGTCGCGGTGATGCGCATTGTGCTCGGTGTCGAGGATGTGCCAGAGCACCAGCGAGGACGGCTCCTCCGCCTGCGCCTTTAACAGCTCCTCGCGGTCGTGGAAGCGGTAGCCGTCGGTGACGCGCTGCACGGAATCATAGCCGGTGCCGTTGCGCTCGACGAATTCAGGGTCGCTGAAGAACGCCGCGGCCAGCACGGTCGAGCCGGTGCCGTAAGGATAAGCTTCGACGGTGATCGGCAGGCCCTGTCCCTGCGCCTTTTCGATCAGCGCGCGGCAGCGCTCGATGTCGGTCTTGCTCGACGAGTTGAAATGGCAGATGTGCATGTGCGCGCCGGTGGCGCCGGCATAGCCGATCAGGCGGATATAGGCTTCCACCGCGCTTTCGGGGTCGATCCGCGACATGAAGGCGACATGGGTGAAGGTCGGCACGTCCTTGGCCGCCGCGAGCTGGCACACTGCGGTCAGCTCCTGCACACCGGCGCCCGGCGCGTAGGCATTGAGGATGCCGATACCGATGCCGCCTTCGTTGAGACCGCGCGAGAGCCGCTCCAGAATGCCTGAGACCTCCGCATCGGTCGCCACATTGTCCATCCAGCGCCGGTCGCGCATGGCGTTGCCGAACGCCTCCAGCGAGCTCTCGGCGTTGGAGCCCGTCATCGCGCCGATGCGCGCAAAGGCCCAGTTGGTGGCAGCGCCATAGTTCAGCACGCGGCCCTTCCGCGCCTGCCGCTCATACCAGGACCCGACCGGCAGCACGCCGGCCTCCAGATCCAGTGTTGTCGTGACGCCGTCGAACGCCTGCATGCGGTCGGCCGGAATCGACTGGCCATGCGCGTGCAGATCGATGAAGCCCGGCGCGACCACAAGGCCCGTGGCGTCGATCACCCGCTCGGCCCCGCCGAGCGACGAGCCGACCGCGGCGATCCTGCCGTCCACCACCGCCACGTCGCCGATCGCGTCCATCCCGCTCGCGGGATCCACCACACGACCACCAGAGATCACCAAGCCGCTCATCTCGTCACTCCGAAAAGCTATTGCAAAAAGCCTCCAAAGGCCCGGCAGCAGCTCCGGAGGCCGAGACCGGCGGCATGGCGCCCCGTCCCGGCGTGCATGATGCAGATTTTCAGGGAACCGACCACCTCTGTCGATGCCGATGCATCATGCGTATTCGCGCGCGTCGTCAGAACCCATCGAACCACGATTTCCATTTCGGCACCGCCGTGGCGAAGGTGCCGCGATGGCTGGTGCTGCCGGTCGAGATCGCCTCCACGGCCGGGTTGCCGCTGCCGATCGCACGCTGATAGGTCATGGCGAGCTGGCCCAGCCCGACGCTGATGGCTTCGTCGGTCTCGCCGTAATAGTTGCGGACCGGGCTCTTGACGATCCAGCGATACGCCTGGGTCTGCGCGACCAGGCGCCCGTAGGCCGATGCCGCAAAGAACTGCGGATCGAAATAGTCGGCGCGGATCAACTTGTGCAGGTCGGTGGGGACGTCGGCCGGATTGAAGGGCTCGCGCATGTAGGCCTTGCGCGACACGTCATAGTAGGCATCCGCGATCAGCGAGCGCGCGAGCCCCGGCACGCCATAATAATTCTCAAAGGAGAACGCCGTCAGGATGAACAATGAATTCACCCAGCTCGCATCGTTCTTGCGCGGGAAATTGAGAAATCCGTTGAGCGCCACGAACGCGTCGACCGGCGCGCTCGCGGTGGCGACCGCATCGACCTTGATGCCTGCCTGCTCGAGCTTTTCGAGCATGGCCATGGTCACGAACCCACCTTGCGACCAGCCCGCGAGAAACAATTTGGTGGTGGTGAGCTTGAGGTGATCGAGCACGGCGCGGCTCGCGATCAGCATGTCATGCGTCGCCTGCTGGTGGCTCGCCTTCACCATGTAGCCTTCCGGCTCGGCCGAGGTGCCAAGCCCGAAATAGTCGGCACCGATCACGACATAACCCTGGCCTGCGAACTGAGCGATCATCAATTGCGTTTCCGGCGACTGCTGCGGAAACGAGGGAACCTCCTGCTTTCCGTAGACCGTGCCGTGCTGGTACGACACCATCGGGAACGAGGTGCCGTTGTCCTCGGGAATCGCGAGCAGTCCGGAGGCGACAGTCGGCTTGTTGCCGCGCTCGGGTACGACGGACGAATAGGTCACGCGATAGAGCCGGACGGCGTTGCGCGCCGGACTGTAGGTTGTGGTGATCCCGGCGAAGGCGGGCGTATCGACCTGCAGGATCTTGTTGAGCTGATCGGCATCCCAACGCGCGATGCGCTGATATTCGATGCTGGCCGACAATTTGACGACCTGACCTTCCTGCGCATGGGCGGAAAGCGCCGCGAGGAGCTGGACGAGAAGCAGGAGGGAGAAACGCCAAGCCGATGTCATGCAGGAGACCCGTCGCAAGAGACTTTGGATGAGCAGGTGACAGGCCTAAGCAGGTTCGGTTGAGATTGTGTTGCAGCTGGCCTCGAACCAGGCTGGAACCGGCCTGTCGAACCGTGCGCGATTGTCGCAGGACACTCGGGCACGCGGTCGCGATCTCGCGGCGTGTTTTGCCCGAGTTCTTGAGGTCTCCTCACCCTCTCGCAGGAAAGGGCGCAGGGAAGGCCGGGCGCCGGCTGGCACCCGTCAAGACCCCCGTGCTGAGCAAATGCACACGCAATGCACAGGGGAGATACAGGGCAGCCGAAACCAGGCCTTCCCTGCGCGATGGTTTGACGGCCTATGCCGCGCTCTCCCGGGAGCCGACCATTCCTTCTGGCCTCCCTCGCCCCGCGGATTGGATGATGCAGTCTGCCCGGTTGGGCTCGCTGGCATCTCCGCGACAGGCTTGACCGTAGCAACGACGGCCAGGACCACACGGTTTCGCCGTACGCGAGGCGGCGCCGTTCGTCTTTGCGGGCCACGCATGCTCACGAGGTTCATCTCGCCCTGCACGCGCAAGCTCCGCCTTTAACGCCGCCCGCGTCCACCGCAACTCCCAGCCCGCGCTCGAAACGACGTACGACCGCCCCTTTGGTGGGCTGGGATGGCCGACACATACGACAAATCCGAATTTCGGTAAAGTGGAATATTTTTGAACGGAGGGGTTGACAATGGCCCTGGGTGTTTTGCTCGCGGCGAAACTCGGCTCTACTTCCACATTGAACGTAATTCTGTATTCTGCGTTCCGTGGAGGAAGCCATGCCGACGACGTTCGCAAAAATCAGGGAGGCCTTCGAGTTCGCCAACACCAGCGTCGACATGGACATATTCCGCGCCTATGTCTGCAGACAATCAGGTGAGACCTATTATCAGGCCGATGAAATGTATTCGGAACCGCTCGACGAACTGCCTGACGACATCGAGGATGCGACAAAATACGTAAGGCTTCCGGACAAGCGCGACCTCGATCTCGGCAAACCCCTGGTGCTGGCTTTCGTGCGCGAGTTCCTGCCCGGTGATTTCGACGATGTCCGCTATTTCTTCAACAAGAGGGGCGCCTATTCGAAGTTCAAGGCGCTGCTCGCCAGACGCCACGCCATCGAGCGCTGGCATGCTTTCGAGAATGAGGCGACTGAGCAGGCCTTGCGCGAATGGTGCAAGGAGGAAGAGATCAGCATCGAGGACTAGACGGCCCTCTCTCGCCGTCGTCGCATCGCATGGAAGGCCGGCGATGGCTTCGCCGGGACCTCAACCTATTCTGCGCGCCGCCGTCATCTCGCCCCCATTGTCATTCAGGGAGCTGACGGGGCAGCGCTATCGGGGGCGAAGTTCCAGGGTTCCCAGTGATAGGCCGAAATCCACTTCAAGCAAATCCTTCGATGTCGCGTCGAGCTCTGCTCGGCGGACTCATGTCGGCGGGCAGCGCGCTCGCGCTCGGCGGATGCGCCGGGCTGGGTGCGACAGGCGCGCGCTATGACGCATCGTCACTCTCGGTCGATCCCACAGTTCTCGTCGCCACCACGCGCAAGCCCGTGAGCGGCGGTCGCGCAAAACCCTGGTTCGGGCCGGAGCGTGCGACGCGCATGACGATCGCGCGCGCCAGGCTGGTGGCGCCGGACGAGAGCCGCCTTTCTCTCGCCTCGGTTGGAATCGGCGACTGGCGCCTCGACCGGCTCGAACCGGTGTCGGCCGACGCCGGCGATCTCGCTGCGGAGGCCGGCGGAGGGGACGTGCTGATCTATGTGCACGGCTTCAAGCAGACATTCGAGACGGCCGTATTGGACGCCGCCCATCTCTCGGACGGGATCCGGTTCCGTGGACGGACAATCGCGTTCTCATGGCCGTCCAGGGACGGACTGTTCGACTACGCCTATGACCGCGACAGCGCGATGTGGTCGCGCGACGAATTCGAACGCGTGCTCTCCGCGCTGGTGTCGGCACCCGGGGCGGGGCGCGTGCACATTGTCGCGCACAGCATGGGAACGATGCTGACGCTCGAGAGCCTGCGTCAGCTCTATGCGAAATACGGCGACACCGTCACGGGCAAGATCGGCGCGGTGGTGTTTGCCGCGCCCGACATCGACATGGACGTGTTCTCGTCGGCGATCCAGCGCATCGGTCCGCTCGCCGGCAAGATCACCGTGATCGCCTCGACCAACGATCGCGCCTTGGCGCTGTCGGGGCAGCTCGCCGGCGGCATGACACGGGTCGGCGCGGCCGAGAAGGCCGCCATCGCCCGGCTCGGCGTGCGCGTGGTCGATGCGTCGGCGGAAGGCTGGGGCATCGTCAACCACGACCTGTTCCTGTCGAATGCGGATGTACAGAAGGTGATCCGGCGGTCGATCGACGGCACGACGGCGTGAGGGAGCGTGCGGCATTGGTTTGATGCCGTGCCGACTACGACGGCAATCTTCGCTCGGCGATGATCCGCACGGGCGGAAAGACGACGCAGTCCGCGACGTCGAACACCACCTCAATTGTACGATCAAACGCCCGTGCAAAGGCCATCGCATCGTCGCGCCGCTCGTCGCCAATGGCCGTGCCGAGCGTGCAATGGGGCGTCCAGGCGCCGGGCCGGTAATGCGGACGGCAATGCGCGGGATCGATGGCCGCGCTGATGGCGCCGTGGATGCGGGCCAGGGTGTCGTCGGCCTCCGGCTCCGCCCAGAGAACGAGCGGAGAGGCTTCGAACCAGCGAATTCGCTTGAACCCGATCCTCAACTGCCTCTCGTCGGCCACGGCTGCCTGCATCACGTCCCACGCGGTGTTCTCGTCGACCGCAGGCGAGTCGTAGATCGCAAATGTAAAATGAGGCCGGTAACCGAGCGCTCGCATCGAAGGCGCGAGCTCGAACGCGGCCACCCGATCCCACAGCCGCTCGATCTCGCCTGCTGATGCGTTGTCGGCCCGGATATTGATCGCTAATGCCACAGGCTCACCCCAGGGGTGGAACAATCGAACATACTGCAGCGACAGTGCACTGAGTTGCCAATTCCATAAAGAGCTGGCTGACAGCGTGAAAGGGCGGCCGTGCGGCGCCAGTCTACGCGATCAGACGCTGCACCAGGGCGGACTCGTTCGAATATGTCAGCAGCGCCTCGTGTGTCGCCCGGGTCACCCCGACATATGTCAGCCGGACGCACTCCTCGACGGTCTCGCCATGGCGACCGAGCAAGCCCAGGCCGGCGATGGCGACGCAGGGAAACTCCAGTCCCTTCGCGGAGTGCATGCTCAGGAACCGCACGGCCACCCGCTTGACCGACACCCTGTTGCGGTTGTCCTTGGCCATATCGATCGGGACGCCATGCTTGGCCAGGATCTGTGCGACTTTCCCTCCGATCCAGTGCTCCGGGTAGAGACACGCCATCTGCGACCACTCGTAGCCGGCCTTTCTCCGGTCGAGAAACCATTCGGCGACGCAATGAGCTTCCGCGTCCACGCTCACGCACCGCCGCACGGCGGGCTCCACTCCCTGCCGGCCGGCATCTTCGGGCAACAGGATGGCGTGCTCATCATCGGCTGTAACGCCCGGTGCGCCGATCACGTCCGCAGCGAAGCGTCGCGCGAAGGCCACGATTTGCGCGGTGTTGCGGTAGTTGACCTTCAGGACGGTCGTTCTGCCCTTGGCTTCAATTCCGAGCTGACTCCACACCGGGCGTTCGCGCCCCTTATAGATGGCCTGGATGTCGTCGTAGACGACCATCAACGCCTTGGTGCGCGGGTTCACCATCTTGGCCGCAAGCGCGAGCCATTGCGGCTCGAAGTCGTGGGCCTCATCGATGAGGACGGCGTCATACTGCTCCGCTGGAATATGCCCCTGATCCACCGCCTTCATGACCTCCGCGACGCTCGCAGCGAGTCGTTCCGCATAGTCCGGATAGTCACGCTCTGACGGAGCTGCGATCCCATAGGTCCGCAGCATCCGGTAACACCAGGAATGAAAGGTGAGGACCTGAACACGATTCTCGACACCTCTGTTCTGCATCGCATCCTCGAGCCGCCCGGCGATGCCGTTGGCGTAACAGAGGATGAGGACGGGCTTTGCCGCCGCGCGCGCCAGATATTCGGCTCGAAAGGCAAGGATCAGTGTCTTGCCCGATCCGGCGACGCCGCGAATGATGCGATGCCCCTCTCCCAGACTGCGCGCGAACTGCTCCTGATGCAGGTCCATCACTGCAAGCGTGCGGTCCGAAGGATCGGCCCCCGGCGGGTCGTCCAGAGGCAGGGCAATCTGTCGGATGCGGATCTCCGGAAAGAGCAGCGCGCGCAGCCGGTCGAACTGCGGCATCGATAGCGGCTCTCCAAGGCTTGGATGAACCATGTTCCACACTCTGGATCGGAATTCTTCCGGATTTGCGCCCTCGGTCATTTCATCCTTGAACAGACAAAGATGCTCGGCCAGCACCTCCTTGAGCTCGGCCTGTTCGAATTGCTTGCGCGTGATGTTGGTGAAGACGACCCCGAAGCCGAACGGCACGATGGGCTTGCCCATGAAACGATGACCGGGCGGAAACAACAACTGCCCGTCCCGGTCGATCGTGCGCACGACGTCGAACGCATATCTGCGGGCCTGCTCAAGGGGATTGCTCTCTTGCACATTCCCCCGGGTCGTCAGCAGCTCGACCTTCGTCTTGTCGGCCGAAACGATCGTCTCCAGGCGCCAGTCCTTGACCTCGAGCACGAGCAGACCGTTCGCGGGATGAATGATGATGAAGTCCGGATGTCGGTTCAGAGGGCCGACAGGGAGATTGTGCCAAACGACGGCGTTGTCTTCGAGAAAGTCCTTGAGGCGTTCGGCGAGCCTTAGCTCCCCACGGGTGTCGAAGCGCGCGAAGCCCAAGCTGGGGATCAGGATTGCCATTGCACAACCAATGCGGACCGCCTCACCGGCTACGCAAGTCAAAGGCGGTCTCTCCAGGCTCACATGGTTGCCTAGAGTGTGCAGGTTTTCAACGGCTTAGGATTTGGCTGGCGCTCCCTAGGGGAATCGAACCCCTGTTTCAGCCTTGAGAGGGCCGCGTCCTAACCGCTAGACGAAGGGAGCGTGAGGGCTAGCCAATAGCCTCGAAATTTGTCCGCCGCAAGGACCCCGACGGGCCTTTTACGGCTCGTTGGCAAATTTCAGCCGTCCGGCCGGCTTCAGGGTGCGGGCGTCGAAGGTGCGGATCTCGATGACCCCGCCGAGATCCAGCGTGACGACGAGGCGGTCACCGGCAACCCCGGTCGAGACGATTTTGGCGCCCTTGGGCAAAGTTGCGGTGACGTCGCCGGAGGCTTCGACCGCCCTTCCCTCCGACTTGAAAAGGCGGTAGCCCACCGCGATCAGCACGGCGCAGACAGCCAGCGCCGTGGTCAACCCCGCGATCAGCATCATCCGCCGCACCCGCGCGAACAGCGCGGCCTGCTCGGGGGTCGGTTCGGGAACAGCGGTATCAGACGTCGTCATGGAAAGTCTTGGCCCCAAGGGTCTTGGTTCAGCGCAGAGGTTAGAGGTCGTGGTCGAGGGCGACGAGGGCTCGGCCCGGCTCGACCGCGTGCTGGCGGCGCGCCTGCCGGACCTGTCGCGATCAAGGCTCAAAGCCCTGATCCTGGCGGGCGCAGTGAGCCTGAAGGCGTCCCAGGAATCGACCCAAGTCCGCGACCCCGCTTATCACGTCGCATCCGGCGATACGATCACAATCGAGGTGCCGGAAGCGGCGCCCGCCGAGCCCAAGGGCGAGGAGATCGCCCTCGATATCGTGTTCGAGGACGACGATATCGTGGTTCTCAACAAGCCGAAGGGGCTGGTGGTGCACCCCGCCGCCGGCCACGAGACCGGCACGCTGGTGAATGCGCTGATCGCCCATTGCGGCGCCTCGCTCTCGGGCATCGGCGGCGTGCGCCGGCCCGGCATCGTGCACCGGCTCGACAAGGACACGACCGGGCTGATGGTGGTCGCCAAGAACGACATGGCCCACGCCTCGCTGTCGGCGCAGTTCGCCGATCACGGCCGCACCGGCGAGATGCGGCGCGGCTATATGGCCTTTGCCTGGGGCGTGCCCGGCCGGCATCGCGGCACCGTCGACGCGCCGATCGACCGCCATCCGCATGCGCGCGAGAAGATGGCGGTGCGCCAGGGCGGCCGCGAAGCGGTGACGCATTGGGAAATCCTGGAGAGTTTTGCGGGGCGCGACGGCAAACCGGTGGCCTCGCTGATCGCCTGCGAGCTCGAGACCGGACGCACCCACCAGATCCGCGTCCACCTCGCCCATATCGGCCATCCCCTGATGGGCGATGCGGTCTATGGGCCGCACTTCAAGACCAAGGCGAACCAGCTCGGGCCCGAATCGCAGGCCGCTTTGGCCGCACTGGGACGGCAAGCCCTGCATGCCTATCTGCTGGTATTGGAGCACCCGAGAAGCGGAGAATTACTCCACTGGGAGGCGCCTTTGCCGGAGGATTTGCTTCTCCTCCAGAGCGCTCTCAAAGCGGCGCTATGACGCAGCCTCCTTAGGAAAGGCGTTACATTACAAAAGATTATAGCTGCCACACGGGGACGTGACGTCAGCAATCCTTCCCTTTTCGACCCCCCATGGGGTATATTGCGCCTGCGTTGGAAATGACCGACGCGGAACATCGCAGCCCGGCCGGCTTTGACACAGCGGTCGTCTGCCTGGCCCGCCGCTATCGGGGGCCTGAACCTTTGGAGGGCGCACTATGGCCCGTACCGCTGCTTTGCCGGTCCTCAATGGAGAATCCGGCCTATCTCGCTACCTCGCCGAGATCCGCAAGTTCCCGATGCTGGAACCCCAGCAGGAATACATGCTCGCCAAGCGTTGGCGCGAGCATGACGATCGCGACGCGGCGCACCAACTCGTCACCAGCCATCTCCGGCTCGTCGCCAAGATTGCCATGGGCTATCGCGGCTACGGCTTGCCGATCTCCGAGGTCGTCTCGGAAGGCAATGTCGGCCTGATGCAGGCGGTGAAGCGTTTCGAACCCGAGAAGGGGTTCCGTCTCGCCACCTACGCCATGTGGTGGATCAAGGCGTCGATTCAAGAGTACATCCTGCGTTCCTGGTCGCTCGTGAAGATGGGCACCACCGCGAACCAGAAGAAGCTGTTCTTCAACCTGCGCAAGGCGAAGAGCAAGATCAACGCGCTGGACGAGGGCGATCTCCGCCCCGACCAGGTGAAGATCATTGCCAAGCGCCTCGGCGTCACGGACCAGGACGTGATCGACATGAACCGCCGCCTCGGTGGCGACGCGTCGCTCAACGCACCGATCCGCGACGACGGCGAAGCCGGCGAATGGCAGGACTGGCTGGTCGACAATACGCCCAACCAGGAAGCCATGCTGGCCGAGCACGAGGAATATGACGAACGCCGTGACGCCCTGAACGGTGCCATGGGCGTGCTCAACCCGCGCGAACGCCGCATTTTCGAGGCGCGCCGCCTCGCCGATGAGCCGATGACGCTGGAAGACCTTGCCGCCGAGTTCGGCGTGTCGCGCGAGCGCGTCCGCCAGATCGAGGTCCGCGCCTTCGAGAAGGTGCAGTCCGCGGTCAAGGGCACGATCGCAAGGGCCGAACAGGCCGCGCTGGAAGCCGCGCACTAAGCGCGGTTTTCACAGCGCCAGAGATTGGCGGGTCGAAGAGACAGAAAGCCGGCGGCAACGCCGGCTTTTTTGTTTCGTCCGTCTCCCCTTGCAGCAACGAATGAGACCACGATCACGGTCGACTTCCCCTCGACAGACATAGACTCGCGCCTGCCTTGAACCCGCGCGTCCGGTCAACCGACCCACGATGACCGGACCGACAGCATCGATTGGACGAGAAACCGTGTCGATCATCCTGCAATCAACCGCCGGCGGCTTCTCGGGCCAGTTCATGCGCAAGCTGCCGCTGGTCGAGCAGGCGATGCGCGAGCACGGGCTGGAGCCGTCGGAATTCGTGATCTCCAAGGACTATGCGGGCACCGCGACGATCCCGCTGATGGGCCCGTTCTTCTATAGCTACAGCGTGTTCTTCGGCGAGGAGCAATTCACCGTCACCGAGCCGAACGACATGGTGTTCCTGGACTACTTCTTCAAACGCGTGCTGGCCGTGGACGAGCCGCCGGAATTGCCGCAGCGACCGGGCCTGATGCGGCGGCTGTTCGGCTGGATGTCGCAGCCGGTGTGATTTCCGTCACCATTCCGGGGCGCGCCTCTTGGCGCGAACCCGGAATCCATCAGGCCGCAGAGTTGTTGGATGAATGGATTCTCAGGTGCGCATTTGCGCACCATAGTTCGCGCTGCGCGCGCCCCGGAATGACGGTTCTTACTCCCCCCACATCTGCGCCAGGGTCGCGAGCCAGCAACCTTCGCAATAGCGGGCGTCCTTGTAGTCGATCCAGTTGTGGGCGTAGACGTGGTCGAGCGGGATGTCGTAGCGCGCGCGCAGCACCTTGACGAGGATCCGCCACGCCGCGACTTGCGCCTCGGTCGGGCCGGTCGTCACATCGGGGTAATTGCCGGCGAACTCGACACCGATCGAATTGTCGCGCACCACCTGCCGGTAGGTCGTGCTGTTGTCGATGTACTTGTTGTCGTTGCGATTGGCGCCGTCGCCATGGGTCGGCACCAGGTTTTCAGCGACCGCCCAATAGACCGTGCCGTCGGTCTCCACCCACACCGTGACGCCGCGCCGCGTCGGCTTCTTGGCCTGCTCCGCCGCGCCGCCGCGCGCCGAGCCTGCCGGTCCCTCGGTCTGGTGCACGATGACGTTGCGCCATGGCCTTGCGTCGCGGACGTCGCCCCATGGCGCCAGCCAGACGATGTTCAAACCGGGAATCTCGGGCGTGCCGGAGGCGCGCGCGAACCGTGTCAGCTCGGCGTCGGTGGCAGCGGCAGGTGAGATCAGAACGAGAGCGGCGACAACGGCCGCGAGCAGGCGAGGCATCATCAAGGGTCCAGTGTGGGCCCCCATCGTAGCAGCATGATGCGGAAAAATGCGCAGCGGTTTTGCGCAAAGATCGCGCTCAAATGATCAAATAGGAAGGCGCTAGGCGAATGTGCGCTCGCTCTGGTCCGGGCCGATCGCCTCGGGCGACAGCGGCGGCACCGGATCGTAGACGGCAAAGTCGTTCTTGCCGTTCTTCTTGGCGGCATAGAGGGCGTGGTCGGCATTGGCCATCAGGCGGTCCGGGAATGCGCCGATGCCGCGATCCCACTGCGCGACGCCGATCGAGATCGCGATCGGGATGTCGCTGCCGGTGCAGGCCTCGGCATCCTGGCGGCAGACCTCGAGCACGCGGCGGGCGATCGCGGCGGCCTCGCGCAGGGACGAGGACGGCAGCACGACGCAGAACTCGTCGCCGCCGGTGCGGGCGAGCATGTCGCCGGGCCGCAGGCGCGTCTGCGCCATCAGCGTGAAGTGCTTCAGGCAGGCGTCGCCCGCGGCATGGCCGTGGGTGTCGTTGATGGTCTTGAAGCCGTCGAGATCGATCACCAGCAGCGAGAACGGCGCAGCGCTGCGCTCCGAGCGGGCGCATTCCTCGGTCAGGCGCTGCAGCAGATGCCGGCGGTTGGCAACGCCGGTGAGATCGTCGAGCAGCGCGAGGTCGGCGACTTCGCCGCGCAGGCGGTCCATCGCCATCAGCAGGAAGCCGAAATTGAGCGTCATCGACAGGAACAGCAGCCCCAGCACCATGACGGCATGGGTCTGGCCGCCGGCCTTCGCCGAGAAATCGTGGCCGAGCAGATTGCCGGCCGTGCGAGCCATGAGGATCGCGAGGATGGTGAGAATGACGATGCCGGACAGCCGCGCGCCCGGGCTGACGCGGCCTTCCGGCGGCCACAGCAGCAGACGCAGCGCCAGCACCAGCGGCAGGGCCTGACCCAGCGTGTAGCTGAGCATGCGCAGCTGCATGTGCTCGAAGCCGACCATGAAGACCACGACGCCGGCAAGGCTGAGGCCTCCCGAAGCCGTCATCAGGCGCCATGAGACCGGCCGGTCGTAGAAGCGCTGAATGCCCATGGCGGCGAAGCAGCTCGCGGCGATGACGCCGGCAGCGCCGAGCAGAAGCGGCAAGGGAGAGGCGATGAACAGGCGGATCAGCGCCGTCATCGCGCCGGTCGCGCCGACGAAGGACGATGCCATCCAGAACCGGGCCGCGGCGAATTTCGGATAGGACCGCGTCACGTAGGCCCAGATCACACCGAGCGCCAGGAAGTTGACGACGAAGACGGTCCACAATGTCGGCACGTTCAGCATGGCGCGTGCAGCACGCGCAGCGTCGCGCCCCCCGTCCCTGGCAGCCGTCCGTCCATGACCCGTCCCCGTTTTCTTGCGGAGACGATGCGCAGGTTGCGCTTAATGGTTCCTCACTGCGATCTTCGAAAGTTCCCCTTTGGTTTTGGATTCATGAACGGCGCGCGGCCGTTGGCGGATCGTTAAGCGTGTCGGCCGCGATGGCGGACCGGCGCGCCGATGCGGATTCGCGCACCAAAATCACCCGAAAACGTATCTGAGCTGTGGATAACGCGATGACATGGATGTGACAGCGCGGGGCAGCGAGCTGCGAATCTGCTGAGTTTACGCTTGAGGATGTTGCGAGGCTGGCCCTCCGCCGAGCATCCCTCGTGTCGCGTTTCACCATTAACCCTGAAGAGGATCCTATGGCTAAGAAAGCGAAGAAGGCGACGAAGAAGAAGGCGAAAAAGGCCAAGAAGGCGAAGAAGAAGTAACGAGGCTTGTTCTTTGCCCGGGTGGAGCTCGCTCCGCCCGGGCGTCGGGACGGAGTTCTGAAGGTAGCGGGCGCAAGGCCCGCTTTTTTTATTGGGTGGAGAAGTTACCGCTCCGCAAGCGCCAGCTTGGCGCCGAGCGCGGCAAAGCCCGCCGCGAAGCTGCGGCGCAGCCAGGCCATGACGCGCGGGCGGGAGATGACGCGCTCGCGCACGGACGCCGCGCAGAGGCCGTAGACGACGAACACCGCAAAGGTCATCGCCATGAAGGCGCCGCTCAATTCCAGCATGCGCGCCAGCACATGGGCCTCGTCCGCGGCGATGAACTGCGGCAGGAAGGCGAGGAAGAAGATCGACAGCTTTGGATTGAGGATGTTGATCAGAAAGCCGGTGACGATGACGCGGCCGCTCGACCGTTCGCGGATGTTGCCTTCGACCGACAGCGCGCCGGTCTCGCGCAGCGCCTGCCAGGACATATAGAGCAGATAGGCGACGCCGCCCCATTTCAGCGCGGCGAAGGCGAGCGCGCTGGTGTGCAGCACGGCGGCAAGCCCGAGCATCGCTGCAACCATGTGCGGCACGATCCCGAGCGTGCAGCCGAAGGCGGCCGCAACGCTTGCGCGCGAGCCGCGCGTCAGCGCCGCGGCAAGCGTATAGAGCACGCCGGTGCCGGGCGAGGCGACGACGATGAGCGAGGTGAGCAGGAAGGACCAGGACATGGCCGGACGCTATCACCCGGCATCGCGGCGGGGAAGCTGGTCCGTCCGGTAACTCAGACTCCGTCACCCTGAGGTGCTCGCCACTTCGGCGAGCCTCGAAGGGCGACGGGCTGAGAAGGGTCACGACAATTGCGCGATCTCGGCTTCGCGCAGCACGTCGAGCGGCGCCCAGGGCTTGGCCCAGAATTTCGCGCCGTCGGGCAAGGGCTGCATCAACGGGCGGCCGGAGGTGACGACGACGTCGAGCCTGGGATTGCGATCCTTGGCGACATGGGCAAGCTCGACCCCGTTCATGTGACCGGCAAGCTGCACGTCGGTCAGCAACAGGCAGAGCGCACCGGCGTTCTTGTCGAGCACGCGTTCGGCGGCCTCGGCGCTTTCGCACTGGATGACCTGGTAGCCGCTCTCTTCCAGCAGGAGACCGAGCATCTCTCGCTGCATGACATCGTCCTCGACGATCAGAGCAGTTGCACGAAATGGCTGTGCTTGTCCCATCAGCGTCTCCCAATGCTTGCTTGCGTAACGTAGGTTAAGGAGTAAATTCCCATGTGGTTCGGTTCCATTCTGAAAAAATGTAAAGCATAGTTCCCTGGTCAGGACTTGACGGGGGACATCATGACTGCGATTCGCGGCGCCGCCGCCATCACGGGAGCTGCCAGCGGCATCGGCCGGGCGCTCGCCATCGAGCTTGCGCAGCGCGGCTGCGATCTGGCGCTGGCCGATCGCGACGAGGCCGGGCTGAAGACGCTGGCGGCCGAGATCGGCGCAGCACGGAAGGTCAGCGTTCACCGCGTCGACGTCGGCAACGCCGACGACATCGCGCAGTTCGCGACGGAGGCGACCGCCGCGCATCCCGCGCTCGGCATCGTCGTCAACAATGCCGGCGTGGCGCTGATGGGCTCGTTCGAGGAGATCGACCAGGCGCAGATGGACTGGCTGTTCGACATCAATTTCTGGGGCGTGGTGCACGGCACGCGCGCCTTCCTGCCGCATCTGAAGACGCTGCCGGAGGCGCATATCGTCAACCTCTCCTCGATCTTCGGCATCATCGCGCCGCCGGGACAGTCGGCCTATGCGGCGGCGAAATTCGCCGTGCGCGGTTTTTCCGAGAGCGTGCGGCATGAGCTCAGCGTCGCCGGGAGTCCGGTCAAGCTGTCGGTGGTGCATCCCGGCGGTGTCGCCACCGCCATCGCGCGCAACTCCCGCACCGGCGTCGGCGTCACCGACAATGCGCGGCGTGCGCAGTCGATCGAGCGGTTCGAGAATGCGGCGAGGACCACGCCGAAAGACGCCGCACTGCGCATCATCAAGGGTATCGAAAAGAACGAGCCGCGCATCCTGATCGGCAACGACGCCCGCTTCATGGACCTGTTGCAGCGCTTCCGCCCGGGAACGTATTGGGCGCCGCTGCAGCGGAAGCTGGAGAGGATGGCGAAGGGGACGGCGAAGTAGTCAGGCGCGCAGTGCGACCGCCACACACTCCACTGCCGTAGGGTGGGCAAAGGCGCACTTGCGCCGTGCCCACCATCTCTTTCGATCACGACGAATGCGTGGGCACGCTTCGCTTTGCCCACCCTACGAGATCAGCGCCCTCCTCACTGCCCCGCGAGGCGATCCGCGAAATAGCCGATCGTCTTTCTGTAGATCACCGCCCTGTTCCACTCGCGCATCGCCTCGAAATTGGCGGTGCCTTCGCCGTAGGGCTGGCCCATCTTGAAGCCGTTGGTGTGGAGCAGGTTCGCGGTCGAGGCGAGCACGTCGGGGACGCTGTGGCGGAGGTCGACATGGCCGTCGCCGTCGAAATCGACGCCATATTTGATGTAGGACGACGGCAGGAACTGGGTCTGGCCGATCTCGCCGGCGAAGGCGCCGATGAGGTCGCGCAGCGGCAGGTCGCCGCGCTGCACGATCTTCAGCGCGGCGAGCAGCTCGCCCTGGAACAGATCGGTGCGGCGGCAATCATGCGCCAGCGTCGCCAGCGTGCGGATCACCGGCATCTTGCCGATGTCGCCCTTGCCGAAATCGCTCTCCAGGCCCCAGATCGCGACCAGGATGTAGCGGGGCACGCCGAACTGCTGCTCGATGCGCGAGAGCAGCGCGGCGTGGCGCTGCAACAGCGCGCGGCCGCCATTGATGCGGCCGGGGCCGACGCGGGTCGAGACGTACTGTTCGAAGCTCTTGTTGAAGGTGTGGCGCTGGCGCCGGTCGAAGGCGAGCACGGCGCCATCAGGGGTCACGCCGCTGAGCGCCGCATTGGTCACACCAGCCGAGACGCCGGCTCCTTGCGCCTCCTGCGCCATGGTGGCGACGAACGCGTTGAAATCGCCGCCGCAGCGCGCGGCCTGCGCCGCTCCGCCGGCCAGACACAGGACGGACGCGGCGGCGAAAAGCAGTCTCAGCATCTGGAGCAATCCCTCAAAGGAAAATCGTGGCGCGAAGCAGCGCGCGGGATCATGCCCGGGAAAGACCCGAGCGTCAAAGCGCAAGGTTTGAAAGCACGCGGCTTGATCCGCATCAAACCGTCTCACGCCGCGCTTTCTAGATTGGAGCGAACAGGAGAGCCGCCCAGGAGACGCGCCCATGACCGGAATTACCTTGACTACCGAGCAGATCCGCAATGCCCCCGCAGCGGTGCGGCAATGGATCGAGCAGGAGGTGATCACCTCGCTCGGCCTCAGCCCCCGCGCGCCCGTGACGATCCCGCCCCAGGCGTCCCATCTCGTCGCCTGCAGCGTGGAGGATGTCGCCGGCGTGCTCGAGCACATCAGGGGCGTGCTTCCGGCGGTGAACGTGCTGCTCGAGCTCGGCCGTCCCGGCATCAGCTTCGGCCAGCCTGCGGTGATGACGTTCCGCCTGATGGATATCCTGCATCACACCCGCCTCAACGGTGTCGGCGAGGTCATCACCTGCCTCGAAATGATCAACCAGGCGCTGATCGAGGTGAAGAAGGATCCCGCGGTGCGGCTCTGCGGCTTCGACCATGAAGGCCACTGCCTGATCGCGCCGCAGACGCAAGCGAGCATCGCAACGCTCTGGCAGACCATGATGGAGCGCCAGCAGGCAGTGCAGCAGCGCGAAGCGGCGGACCGGGCGGCGCCCGCGGCCTGAGGTGAGGCGGCGCGGATTCCCTGACGATCGGAGCCGGAATGATCCGTCGGTTAGAACCGGCAGGACGGCGCGTGAGACTAATGTCTCAAGTCTTGCATCTTGCGCCCCCCTTCCCCCGCAACCGACAGAGAATGCCGATGTCCGCACCGCAGACCATCCCGGGAATGCTCGTCCTTGCCGCCCTGCTCTGCCTGCCCGCGATCCCTGCCTCCGCGCAGACGCGCGACGTGGCGGGCGCGCGCGACTATCCCGGCATCGGCCGGTTCGCCGGCAGCGTCGTCACCGGCTATGTCGTGAAGGATTTTGACGCGGCGCGGATGCAGGCCGCTCCCTTCAAGGACGGCCAGCCGACCGATGCGCGGCGGCTCGAGGGCCGCATCGTCCGCATCGCCTATCGCACCAATCCCGGGCCCTCGATCCTGGAGGTGTCGCGCAATTTCGAGACGCAGCTTGCCAAGGCCGGCTTCGAGACCTTGCTGGCCTGCGACACCGACGCCTGCGGCGGCATTCCCTTCACCGAGAGCATCGACGCGCTGCCGATGCCGCAGATGTGGGTCGACGGTTTCAACTACCGCTATGTCGCCGGTCGCAAGATCGAGGGCGGACGCGAGACCTATGCCAGCGTCATCGTCAGCCAGAACAACCAGGACGTCACGGCGCAGGTCACCGTCGCCGAGGTCGGCGCCATCGCGAACAAGATGGTCGACGCCGCCGCGATGGCGAAGGGACTCGGCGAGACCGGCCACATCGCGCTCTACGGCATCTATTTCGACACCGACAAGGCGGTGCTGAGGCCGGAAAGCCGCCCGACGCTGGAGCAGATCGCAAAACTGCTCGCGAGCCAGCCGCAGCTCAGCGTCTTCATCGTCGGTCACACCGACAGCCAGGGCGCCTATGAGTACAATCTCGATCTCTCCAAGCGACGCGCGGAGGCGGTCGCGGCCGAGCTGGTGAAGAGTTTCCGGATCGTGCCGACACGCCTGCGCACCGCCGGCGTCGGCCTGCTTGCGCCGGTCGGCTCGAACGCGACGGATGCGGGACGCGCGCTCAACCGGCGCGTGGAGCTGGTGGCGCCGTGAAACGTTGCGTCCGGGTTTGATGCGGGTCAATATCGCGGCACGGACGACATGAGATGGATGGCTGCAGACATCCTCTTCCTCCGTCATCCGGGCTCGACAAAGTCTGAGGCAACCAGCCATGCCCGACCATCAGAACAAGCCAAGTCGCGCTTTGCTACGCATCCCGCTGTTCCGCCTGCTCGCCATCAACCTTGCGATCGGCACCTGCGCCGCGGCGATCCTCGTCGGCGGTCTGCTCTGGCTCAATCCCGGGCATCTGCGCGAATTGATCTTCGCCGACAATTCCCCCGGTATCGCGCTCGCATTGCTGCTGGCGTCGTTTCTCATCACCTTCGGCTCGGCGGCGATGGGCAGCGCGATCATGGCGCAGGGGCGCAAGGAGGACAGCGGCAAAGGCGGCGGCAAGAGCGGCGGACGCGGATCTCGGCTCGCCGTGCAGGAAGTGACGCAGCGCCCGCGCGCATCGTGACGCGCGCGGCGAGGATCGAAGACGCCTGGCGCACATCGCGTCACAGTGTCTGCACGCAGACGGGAAGACATGCAGACCGATGCAACCTTCTGACGCAACACGCGCATGCTGCACGCGCGCGAAGATGAACAAAGTAGTTCGACAATCCAACAAATTGCGTTGACGCACGTTGGAACCGCGGATCGCAACCAGCGCATATCTGATGCGCTCACTGCGACACCAGCGCGCCACGATTTGCCTTGCCATCGCAGGGCGTCTTCTATAGCCTTCTATTTTAGGTTGTCGCCCCGCCAGCCCCGGGCGACACTGAAGACCAAAATAAACGGCGGGCTCCGAGCCCGCCGTTTATTGAGGCCGGGTCTTTCGCGAAGGAACCCGGCAGACGGCATCAGCGCCTGGCGCGCATCCCGCAACCCCTTTCCGCAGCCAATTCAATCAGCCGCATCGTGCTGGGCCGCCCGGACCGGGCCGCAACCGAGGTCGATCGCCGCCAAAGTCATTTGACTGCGGCCCTGCAATCGACGACAAGCCGCCATGGCCAAGAAACCCGGAACCAACCCCAAAGGCGAATTCGCCTTCTTCAACGTCGTCTATGAAGACGACACCCAGCGCTCCAACCGCCGCGTCCCCACCGAGCTGCTCGGCGGCCTCGACGGCGACGAACCCGCCCGCAACTTCATCATGGAGCAGGACCGCGAGATCGCGGAGAAGAGCGGCAAGCCGGCGCTCGAGATCAAGCGGATCGAGCGGGTGGGGGCGAAGAAGAAGTAGGGTGGGGCGAGCGCTCACCAGCGTCCGCTCCATCTACTCCAGGCAAACAGCAGATCGGCGAACCGGTCTTAGACAAACCGCGTGACCGGCAGCGCCGCACGATTGCCGAACAGAGCCCTCCCCCCGGCGTCAGCCGCCACAACGCAATCGCGACATCCGCTCCGACGATGAGCCGCCCGGCCTCGTCGATCGCATTCAGGCGCCGCCTTGACGTTGGGCGCGACCACGCCAATGATAGCACCTTACCCAATTGTCACTCTATAGTTGACGAGCATTTCGATGCAAAATCTGCTCACCAATTTGGCTACTCTAAAAGTCTACTGGGATCAAAGCGACACCGACTTGCTGTCGAACTTCATGCCCCTTGTCGGATACGCGATTAAAACGCTCCCGAACCGGGTTGTCTCCGAAGAAGAGCTCGTCGAGCGCATCTATCAGGTTGCAGAGTTCAAGATCCCCCGCGCCGCTGCAAATATTCTTATCCGCCGAGCTTCACGGACCAAGTACGGATTTATCAACAAGGAGGCCGGCAGTTACGTTCGCAACGATGCGGCAGTCGCACATCTAGACTTTGAAGTGATAAGATTAGGGATATCGCAGAAATTCCAAACACTGGGTGACCGGTTTTCCGCCTATATCGCTGAAACTTTTCCGAACGCTCCCAGAGAGGTTGATCCACAATATTACTTCTTTGATATCTTGTACGACCTAACGCCCCGCCTGATTCAGAATCTATACGATGCAGAGAAGTCGCAGACGTTTGACAGAATAGTAGAGGACAACAAAGCAGAATACCGCGTCTCACGTTTCGTAGACCATTGCTTCCAGCACGATCCGGACAGTTATGATCTAATTATATCATTCGCCCAAGGCGCCATTCTTTCCGAGTCATTTTTTTATTCGAATCCAGAGACTGTAACTACAAAATTACGAAATACCAAAGTCTACTTCGACACTAGCATTGTCCTCACATTGCTGGGCTACGCAGACGAGGTCTTTCGTACAACACACCTTGAACTGCACGAGATCTTGGTGTCGATGAACGCAAAACTTGCGATATTCGACGTAACCCTTAAGGAGATTAAACGCATATTCTTGGCAGCCGAAAACGCACGGCTCGGATCGGCCCGCTATACACCGTTTCGCCCCGGAGACGTATTCGACCACTTTATTCGAAATAACTATTCTCCCTCCGATATTAGGCTTGAGGCGGAGAAGCTCGAATCTAAACTGGAAAATCTCGGAATTTCTGTGGAGGCCCCGCCGCCTCATACGGTGTCACTTGGCATCGATGAAATTCAACTGAACGATTATTTGAACAAATATTTTGGTTCAGATCTGCCACCCAGCAACGCGTCGCGAATGCATGACGTTGATTGTGCATCCGCAATTTACCGTTTGCGGGGTGGCTTACCACAACGCTATTTCGAGTCTTGTAAGGCGATTTTCGTTACTGGGAATGTGGAACTAGTTCGAGCAGTCAACGAATACTTTCGGCGCGAGTTTAAGCTTGTGTCGGATGCGCCAATCATGATCGGCGATCGAGTATTTACAATGCTCATGTGGCTAAAGGCTGTAGACAAGAAGCCTGCGCTACCTCGCCAACAACTAGTTGCAAATAGCTTGGCTGCGATGTCGCCCTCGCAGAAGCTCTGGGACAAGTTCCTTACAGAAACACAACGATTGGCTGCGAGAGGAGAGCTGAGCCAAAACGACTATAACATTATGGCTTACAGCTTAGAGGCCCGCACGGCCCTGATGGCAATCACTGAAGGGGATCAAAGCGTCGTCACTGAAGGGTCTCTGATCGATGTACTAAGCCGATCCAAGGAACTTATCTTGACGGAGACAAGGCGCGATTATGAAATTCGACTGAATGCACAAAGTACCATACTTCGAAATTTGGATCAGACAATTTCTAAGATCGAGAAGCTCACCTCGCTAACAATCAAGTGGACATCGATCGGCGCTTTGATGGCGGTGATGATGGCCGGACTTCTATTGACTGACCCCGCGACCGCGCTAGGCACGATCAAAAGCAAGACAATCGACTATGTGCGACTAAGTTTGTTAGCAGCCTTTTGCTCGCTGCTACTTGCAACAGTCGCTAACCTCTTTTTTGGGGTCACGTTAGAGAACATCGTTGACGGTTTTGCCACCAAAATTGCTCGTAGGCTCAGGCTAAAGCTGAACGAGGTATTCAGGGGCGAGGACGGTCGAAAAAAGACGATCTCTCACGATGAAGGCAAAGGTTAAACGCTATATTCGTAGAGTGACTTGCCACTGTGTGCGGTTGCACTGGACAATTTGTGGGGCGATTGCCTAGCAAATCACGGCAGGCACAGAAGACCAAAAACAAATGGCGGGCCAAGGCCCGCCCTTTCGCTTTGGATCGCTGTCTGCGATCAATTATCCAAAAAGCTCCGCAGCTTCCGGCTCCGCGACGGATGCTTCAGCTTCCGCAGCGCCTTCGCCTCGATCTGACGGATACGCTCTCTCGTCACCGAGAACTGTTGCCCCACCTCTTCCAGCGTGTGGTCGGTGTTCATGCCGATGCCGAAGCGCATGCGGAGCACGCGTTCTTCGCGCGGGGTGAGCGAGGCGAGGACGCGCGTGGTGGTCTCGCGCAGGTTCGACTGGATCGCGGCGTCGATCGGGAGGATCGCGTTCTTGTCCTCGATGAAATCGCCGAGATGCGAATCCTCTTCGTCACCGACGGGCGTCTCGAGCGAGAGCGGCTCTTTCGCGATCTTGAGGACCTTGCGCACCTTCTCCAGGGGCATGCCGAGCTTCTCGGCGAGCTCTTCCGGAGTGGGCTCGCGGCCGATCTCGTTGAGCATCTGGCGGGACGTGCGCACGATCTTGTTGATCGTCTCGATCATGTGCACGGGGATGCGGATGGTGCGGGCCTGGTCGGCAATCGAGCGCGTGATCGCCTGCCGGATCCACCAGGTGGCGTAGGTCGAGAACTTGTAGCCGCGGCGGTACTCGAACTTGTCGACCGCCTTCATCAGGCCGATGTTGCCTTCCTGGATCAGGTCGAGGAACTGCAGGCCGCGGTTGGTGTACTTCTTCGCGATCGAGATCACGAGACGGAGGTTGGCTTCCACCATCTCCTTCTTGGCCTGGCGTGCCTCGCGCTCGCCCTTCTGCACGGAGTGCACGATCTTGCGGAACTCGACGATCTCGAGGCCGGTCAGCGCGGCGAGCTGATGCACCTCGTGACGGAGGTCCTTGATGCGGTCCTTCTCGTGGTGGACGAAGTTCTTCCAGCCCTTGGCCGAGAGTTTCGACACCCGGTTGAGCCAGCGCGGATCCAATTCAGAACCGGTGTAGTTGCGCAAAAAGTCTTCGCGCGCGACGCCGTGGCTGTCGGCGAGGCGCATCAGGCGGCCCTCATGCGAGACGAGGCGCTTGTTGATGTCGTAGAGCTGCTCGACGAGGGAATCGATACGGGCCTGGTTGAGGCGCAGCGACTTCACCTCGACGATGATCTCGTCCTTCAGCTTCTTGTACTTGCGCTCCTGGTGCGGCGAGAGCGACTCGTTCTGGAGCTGGTTCTGGATGTCCTGCTCCTGAAGCTTGCGCAGCTTCTTGTAGCTGTCGGCGATCTTGTCGAAGATCTCGACCACCTTCGGCTTGAGCTCGGCCTCGATCGCCGCGAGCGACATCTGGTTCTCGAACTCGTCGTCGTCCATGTCGGATTCGGCGGCGGCTTCGCCGGGATCCTTCTCCTCGCCGGCTTCAGCTCCGCCGGCAGGCGCGGCACGGAACGGGGTCGGCGACGGCGGCGCGGCGGGCGGGGCGACATGGGCGGGCGCCGCTGCAGACGCGGCGGCTTCGCCGCCCTCGGCCGAGGCTTCGCCGTTCTCGCCGGTGGGACCTGCGATCATCGCATTGTTCATGCCGGCCTTGGCGTCGGGGCCGGCATAGGTGGCTTCGAGATCGATGATGTCGCGGAGGAAGATCTTTCCTTCGTTGAGCTCGTCGCGCCAGATGATGATGGCCTGGAAGGTCAGCGGGCTTTCGCAGAGGCCCGCGATCATCGCCTCGCGGCCGGCCTCGATGCGCTTGGCGATCGCGATTTCGCCTTCGCGGGAGAGCAGCTCGACCGTGCCCATCTCGCGCAGATACATGCGCACGGGATCGTCGGTGCGCTCGCCCGGCTCGCTCTTCTTGACCTCGGTGACGGCCTTCTGGGTGACCTCGACGAGCTCGTTGTCGGTCTCGTCCTCGCCCTCGTCCTTCTCCTCCTCGCCTTCGCTGTCGTCGGCTTCGGTGACGTTGATGCCCATGTCCGAGAGCATCGACATGATGTCCTCGATCTGTTCGGGCGAGGTCTGGTCGGACGGCAAGACTTCGTTGAGCTGATCGAAGGTCACGAAGCCGCGCTTCTTGGCCTGCTTGATCATCTTCTTCACGGCCGCGTCGGACAGGTCGAGCAACGGCGAGGGCGCGTCCTGGGAATCCTTCTCCGGAGCATCCGCTGCCTTGTCGTCTTTTTCCTTGTCCTTCGCCTGCAGCGTCTTTGCCTTGGTGGCCATCCATTGCTCCTAAACGCGCTTCATGCGAGGCGTCGCCGCGCCTTGCGTGAATTCACATGAACCTGTTGTCCGACGCTCTCGCTTCGGCAGCTCTCGACACGGAAAGGGCGGCGCACATGTCTCTCGCCACCCCCAACTCTCTCTCGCCGGAATTGCCTAACGCTTCGTCAGCCTCTTTGTCGCAGCGGATGCAGGTGTAGTGCCAACAGCGATTGCGCGGATTCATTCCTGACGCGTCTGTTCTGCCTGCGGCCGCCTCTGGGCCAAAGTGCTACAAGACCGTTAAGCCTCGATTAACCCTGTTTTGTCGCCAAACCTTGGATTTGGCGAGTCTTTTAGCGGTTCCGGCTTCGGCCGTCCGCATGATTCTTTCATCACACGCTCTTCTGGAACCGACCCGACAGCTCGCCAAAACCCTCGATCAGGGCCTCGGTGCCGTCGACCTCGCCTATCCGAGCCTTGACGTCACGCAGCCATGCCAAATTGGCCTCGCTGGGGTCCTCCCCCAAGGCCAGCTCGGCGTCCTTCAGCTCCCTAAGTAGTGAATGCCATTGCCGATGCAAGGCGACCAGCTGATGCCAGGTGGCAAGAACGTCATCCCGCGCCGCGCCCTCGCGGGCGCCCCACACCGCCGCGGTCGTGATGCCGTTCTCAACCCTTTGAAGGGTTTGGGAAAATCCTCCCTTTTCGAGATCGCCGCGCATCTTTTCGGCCTGCTCTTCGGGGTCAGGCGAATGGTGATGGTCGTTGGCGAAGGCGGCGATGATGCCGGCCCGGAGCTTGTGGGCCTCGGGATGGGCCAGCTCCAGGGCCGCGACCTCCTCGAGGTGGTCGTGCAGCAGCCAGGGATGGTTGATCAGGCATTGCAGGATCAGGGCCTCCCGGCGGGAGATGGCGCTGCGCTGGCCCTTCATGATCGGGCTCGCCGCCAGCTGGGGACTGGCGGCCTGGTAGGGGCCCGACGGTAGCGGGGTGGGGCCGGGCGGCCCGCGGCGCCCGCCGCCAAATCCCCCGCCAAATCTCTGGCCGCCGAATCGATTCGCACCGCCCCCGGGCTGGAAAGGGCGGCCACCGCCCTGGCCCTGGCGGAAATTGCCGCGGCCGCCGAAGCCGCCGCGCCCGCCTTCGGGGGCGAAGGTGCGCTGCAGCCGCTCGACGAATTCGTCGCGGTAATAGCGCCGCACCACCTCGTCGCGGATGCCGTTGGTCAGCTCCTTGATGCGCGCTTCCAGCGCGGCGCGGCGTTCTGGGGTGGCGAAGTTGCCGCCTTCGAGCTCGCGCGACCAGATCATGTCCGCGAGCGGACGGGCTGCGCCAATCACCTCCTCGATCGCGCCGCGGCCGCCGGAGCGGGCGAGGTCGTCGGGGTCCTGCCCTTCCGGCAGCAACGCGATACGAAGACTCTTTCCGGGCGCGAGGTAGGGCAAGGCCAGATCGGCGGCACGATACGCCGCCTTCTGCCCGGCGCGGTCGCCGTCGAAGCAGAGGATCGGCTCGTCCGCCATCTTCCAGAGCAGCGCGAGCTGGCTTTCCGTGAGCGCGGTGCCGAGCGGCGCCACAGTGCCGGCAAACCCCGCGGTCACCATCGCGATGACGTCGACATAGCCCTCGACCACGATCAGCGCGCTGCCGTCATGGGTGGCCTTGCGCGCGGTCTGGTGGTTGTAGAGGTTGTCGCCCTTGTGGAAGAGCGGCGTCTCCGGCGAATTCAGGTATTTGGCCGGAACGTCCTTCTCCAGCGCGCGCCCGCCGAAGGCGATGACGCGGCCGCGCAGATCCGTGATCGGAAACATCACGCGATCGCGGAAGCGGTCGTACGGCAGGGGGATGTCGTCGCCGCCGATCAACAGGCCGGTCTCGACCATGTCCTCGACGGAGACGCCGAGCTTGCCGAGATGCTCCTTCAGCGCAAAGCGATCGGGCGAGGCATAGCCGAGGCGGAACTGCAACTGCGTCGCCGGCGAGATCGCGCGGTCAGCGAGATAGCCGCGGGCCTTCGCGCCCACGCGCGAGGCCAGCGTCTCCGCGAAAAAGGTCGCGGCGAGATCCATGACGTCGTGCAGCGTGCGGCGGCGCTGCTCCTGCCGCGCCGCATCGGGCGTCACCGCCGGCAGCGCCAGCCCCGCCATGCTGGCGAGCCGCTCCACCGCTTCCGCGAACGGCAGGCCGTCGGTCTCCATCACGAAGGAGATGATGTCGCCGTGCTTGCCAGAGGAGAAGTCGTGGTAAAAACCCTTCTGGTCGTTGACGTAGAAGGACGGCGTCTTCTCCTGCTGGAACGGCGACAGCCCCTTCCACTCCCGCCCCGCCTTCTTCAGCTTGACGCGCTTGCCCACGACCTCGGAGACCGAAAGCCGGGCACGAAGCTCGTCGAGGAACTGGGGCGTGAAGCGCATGGCGGATTGGAACTCGGTCAGTGGCCGCAGGGAGCGCCCATCTCAGAAAGGCAAATCGGTGCCTTGCTTCAATCGCTCATTTAGTGTTCGGGTTACGTTCCGTCCATATCCACTTTGTCCACATCCGCTCTCTGTCTCCACGAGAAATACTGACACGGGAATATTGACACTCATCGGCTCGAGCCAACTTGCCGCGAGCGATCGCTTTCACCCGTCACCCTGAGGCGCTCGCCTCTTCGGCGAGCCTCGAAGGGCGACGGCCCGGCTGCATCTTGGCCGTCCATCCTTCGAGGCTCCCATGCGGCGCGACGCGCCGCATGCCTCGCACCTCAGGATGACGGAACTGGCTGGAAAGCCCCCTTGAACCGCGCCCGGTTCCACGCTTCCATAAGCCGATGTTCAGGACGTTTCGGGGCGGCCATAGCGGGGGTTGGCGCGTCACCTCGATTGCACCGGTGACGGGCGAGCCCCTGCCCTTCGTCCCTGCGTTGTCGGTGACCGACAGCGCAGCCGTCTCGCTGCCGCTGGTGCCCTCGCGCAATGCCTGGCGGCTGGTCGGCGTCGCCAGCAATTTGCGTTACACCGAGCGGGCCGAGAAGGAGCAGCTCACGGCCGTGCAGGCCGGGCTCGGCCGGATGGAGGCAACCAGCGCGGCGCTGATCCCGATCCGCAAGTCGCAGGCCTGGTGGGACCTGACCCAGGAAGAGCGCCGCAAGATCTTCGAGGACAAGTCGCACCACATCGCGAACAGTCTTCGCTTCCTGCCCGCGATCGCGCGCCAGCTCTATCACTGCCGCGACCTCGGCGAGCCCTTCGACTTCCTCACCTGGTTCGAATTCGCCCCCGCGCACGCCTCGCTGTTCGAGGAGCTGGTGGGGATATTGCGGCGGACCGAGGAGTGGAGCTACGTCGAGCGCGAAGTCGACGTGCGCGTGGTGAAGGAAGTGCTGTCGGCCTAGTGCTCGAGAAAGCGGCCGGACTCGATGCGCGGCAGATCGGTGACGGGCCAGTTGTAGACATAGGTCCACGCCTTCTCGGCGGCACCGTCGGCGCGCGTCACATCGACCAGCTGGCGCAGATATTCGGTCGGCTCCGGAAATCCCTCGCCGCACGCTTCGTACATGTCGAGCTCGCCCAGCAGTTCGTCAGGCACCCGCATCTGAAACAGCTCGCCATGGACGATGTCGGTGGCTGCGTCGGAGAGCAGCAATCCCGGATAATGCTTCACCAGGACGAGCCGGCCGCGGCAGGTCGCATCACCCAGGAAATCCGCATGCCCCGCGAGCAGCCGCGCCATCGGATGGTCGAAGCCGCGCATCAGGGTGCCGTAGACGAAAAGGCGATCGGAGGTCATGCTGGTCTAACGTTGCGAGGTCGGGGCAATATCGCTACTCCGTTTAGACAAATTATCGTTTCATAGGCAACCAGGATGGACCTGCACATAGCCGAGACGGCCGATCAACTGCTCGGCGAGGGCGATATTTCGCCTGTGCATGAGGTGAATGCGGCAGGCACATCGCCCTTCCTGCTCACCTCGGATCACTACGGCCGGGCGCTGCCGCGCGCGCTCGGCGATCTCGGCATCCCGGAAAGCGAGCTCGTCAGGCACATCGGCTGGGACATCGGCATTGCCGGCGTCGCCGACCGCCTGGCCAAAATGCTCGACGCGCATCTGATCGCGCAGCGCTATTCGCGGCTCGTGATCGACTGCAACCGCCCGCCTGCGGCGGTGAGCTCGATCCCCGTCATCTCCGAGGCGACCGCGATCCCGCGCAACGAAGGGATTTCGGACAGGGAACGCGAGGCGCGGCGGCGCGAGATCTTCGAGCCCTATCATGACCGCATCGATGCCGCGATCGACGCCCGCCTGCACGACAAGCGGCCGACCGTGCTGGTGTCGCTGCACAGCTTCACGCCCGTCTATGCCGGCGTCGCGCGGCCCTGGCACATCGGGGCGCTGTACAACCGCGACACCGTGCTGCCGCATCTGCTGCTGAAGCATCTGCGCGGCGAAGGCGATCTCGTCGTCGGCGACAACGAGCCCTATGCGGTCAGCGACCTCACCGACTACACCATTCCCGTGCACGGCGAGGCCCGCGGCCTCGTCAACACCGGCATCGAGATCCGCCAGGATCTGATCGCGGACCAGGCCGGGCAGCAGCAATGGGCCGAACGGCTGGCCAGGATTTTTTCGGAGATCGAGGCGGAGCTGCGACCCGAGTTGCTGGTCGGCTAGCCGCCGCGCGTCGCGACGAACAGGGCGAGCGCGGCGAAGATCGCGGCGATCCCCCACAGCACGTAAGCCATGCGGCCGTCGGCACGGGCGTCGAGCGTGGCCTCCGCCGGATTGTCGGGATTGACGCGGACGTCGACGGTGGCGCCGTCCTGGTAGCGTGACATCAGCTTCTTCAGCATCTCGTCGGAGGCGTCAGGCGACTGGGTCGCGACGCGCGCGCATTCATTGGTGTAGCTGATGTTCTGATAGCGATAGGTATAGGTCACCCGCTTGCCGAACATCTCGAGGCCGCGCGCCTCACCCGCCTCGCTCGCCTGGTGATACTCCTCGACGCCCGACAGCTTGATCGTGCCCGGCACCACCGGCCAGCGCGTCGCCATCGACGCCTGCCGCCGCACCGCCCAGGCCATCAGCGCGATGACGAGGCCGAACGCGCCGAAGGCGACGACGAGGCCGGCAAGATCGGGACGGCCGATGTGATGGGCGAGATATTGGTAGCTCTGGTTGAGGCCGAACACCGAGCCGAAGACGATGGCGAGCACTATTCCCGAGCCGATGCCGAGGCAGCCCCACAGGCCCTTCGGCAGGTCGCGCTCGAGCACGGCCTGATCGGGGTGGCGCGGATTGTAATAGACGGTGACGATGCTGCCGGCGGGATATTTCGCGAGCTTCTCGGCGACCTGGAAATTGCCGAGGTCCTCGCCGATCGAGATGCGATTGCAACGCAGCTTGCGGCCGCCGACCGAATATTCGTAAGTGACGTTCGCGAAATTACGGCTCTCGGTGCGGTAGCCGTCCTCGCGCTCGTCATCGGACACCTTGACCTCGCGCACCTCGGCCACCGCGGTGACGACCTTGCCCGCGGCCTGCGGCCAGCCTCGCGCCTCGCGCACCTGCCAGGTCTTGACGATCGCGGCGATCAGGATGAGCGCGAGCGGCGCAAGCAGCATTGCGTAAACCAGCGGCGGCAAATTCGGCACGGCAAAAATCCTTCGTCGGCGGCAATGCCCGATTGGACGCTGTGCCGCCGCGAAGGGTTCAAGCCGGTCCGGCCTGAAGTTGAGGTTATTTCGCCCGGGTCAGCGCCAGCCAGATGCCGCCGCCGATCATGAAGCCGCCGGAGATGCGCGACATCATCCGGGTGCGGCGGGCCGAGAAGAACTTTCGCGCGCGGCCTGCGGCGATGGCGTAGAGCGCATCGGTCATCACGGCGGTGACCATGAAGGTCGCGCCCAGCAGGGCAACTTGCGGAAAGTGCGGCTGGTTCATGTCCATGAACTGCGGAATGAACGCGCCGAAGAACACCAGCACCTTCGGGTTCGACAGCAGCACCAGGAAGCCTTGCAGGAAGAAGCCGCCGCGCGGCGGCGGAGGCGGCGTGTCGACCTCGACACCCTCGACCGGCGCCCAGATCAGCTTGATGCCGAGCCAGACCAGATAAGCGGCGCCGGCAAAGCGCACCCAGTCGAACCAATAGCCCATGGTCGCCATCAGCGAGGTCAGGCCGATCGCGACGATGCCGATCACGATGGCGAGACCCGCCTGCGCACCGGCGACGTTGGTGAGCGCGGCCCGCGTTCCGTGGCGCAGGCCGTTGGCGATCACGAGCGTGACGATCGGCCCCGGCAGCAGCGCCAGCGCGATGCAGGCGGCGAGGAAGGCGAAATAGGCTTGCATGGACATCATGGGAAGCACTCGGGCTCGGGGCGACACGCGCGTATTAATGCATGGGACGAGCGGAGAGGGAAGCTCGCTTATCCCCTCTCCCCGCTTGCGGGGAGAGGGTTAGGGTGAGGGGGAGTCTCCGCAGGGACGGTGGCAGACGGACTCGCGGAGAGTCCCCCTCACCCGGATCGCATCTTCGATGCGCTCTTCGCCTCTCCCCGCACGCGGGGAGAGGCGAAGACCGCCCTCCGTCCAATGCCGCCGTCACCCAGATCATCATCGCCCGCCGCACCGGTCAGTTCTTCGGCAGGCCGGCGGCCGCGCGCGCTGCTCCGGTCAATTCGAGGATGTGCAGGCCGGTATTGGCGCGATCGACGATGTAGATGAAGCCGCGATCGTCGGTCTCGACGTTGTTGGTCTGGATCGCGACCTTGCAGCGCTCGCCGCCCTCGATCGGGATGCAGCGCTTGTCGGTCGCCGCCGTGATCGCCGGAATGAAATGGCCGACCTCCTTCGGATGATAGGGATCGCGGATGTCGAGCGCGCGCACGCCGGCATTGAAGAAGGCGATGAAGGCCATCTTCTTGTAATAGACCGGCGCCATGCTCTCGCTCGAGGAATGCGCGCCGAAGCGGCCGCCGCGCTGGCAGAACTGCCCGCTCGCCTCCGGCACGGTGTAGCTCGAGATCATCATCGGCCGCGTCTCGGTGGTGACGTCGGCGAACCACACCATCTGTCTGGCCTCACCGCATTCGTTGAGGATCGCTTCATTCACGATCATCACGATGTCGCGAGTCTTGCCGTCCTTGTCCTCGGAAAACTCGGCGATCGGCATGTCCAGCATCGGAAACGTCGTGTGCGCGCCGTTGAAGGCGGACATCGGCAGGCGCGATATCTCGGGATAGCGCAGATTGTCCGGCGTCGGCTCCTTCGCCCCGTTCAACAGCTTGTCGCGATCGACGATCTGCAGCATGCCGCCCTTGTTGGTGCCATAGCCGAAATAGACGCGGTTGCCATCGGGGCCGGTCGAGATCGGCCCCTGCAGCTCGGTCGGCACCGCGCCGGTCGAGCCCGGCTCCTGGCCCGGCAGACCGAAATCGCGGATCTTCTGCGGACGCGCGGGATCGGAGAGATCATACACTTGCGTCATGCGCCGCGTGCGCCAGTCCGGCGCGCCCGAGACGAGATAGGCAATGCCGGTGTCGCATTCCCACCAGCTCTTGTGCGTGTCCTTCAGGCCGCCGATGCGGGTGATGAGCACGGGGCTGGCGGGATCGGCGACGTTCCAGATCTCGTGCGCCTCGCCGCCGAAGGTCCTGAGCATGTAGACCGCATTGGGGTCGCCTTTCGGCAACGACTTGCCGTCGCAGACCCGCACCATCTGCGCGCCGCCGGATTCGTACTTGCCCTCCTGCCCCGGCAGATGCCGCAGATATTTCGGCCGCGCGGGATCGGTGACGTCCACGATCGAGGTTCCGTTCGGCTCGGCCTTGCCCGTCATCGGATTGACGGGAGCGGGCACGTCGTCGGTGCCGCCGTGATGGCCGATATAGGCGATCCAGCGATCGCCCTGGTGATGGATGGTCGGCTGATAGGCGCTGCGGGCTTGCAGGTCGCTCATGCCGACGAGCTTCATGTTGGACGCTTCGGGCGGCGCGCCGATGGTTTGCTTCTGCGCGTGAACGTCGGTGCTGCACGCGAAAAGAATGAGGGCGGCAGCAAGTGAAACGCGACGGAGCATCAACGTCCTCCCGGAACCAATCTGTGTTGGCTGAGCCTTGACGCTAACACAGCCGAATGCGCGTGCCCAACACACCATCTTGACATGCAACCTTTTGGTTGCCTATTATCGCGACCATGGATGAGGTCTTCAAAGCGCTCGCCGATGCATCACGACGCTCGCTCTTGGACCGGCTTCACGCCAGGAACGGCCAGACGCTGAACGAACTCTGCGAGGGCCTCGCGATGACGCGGCAGGCCGTCACCAAGCACCTTGTGATCCTCGAAGAGGCCAACCTCGTCACGGCCATCAAGCATGGCCGCGAGAAGCTGCACTACCTCAATCCGGTGCCGATCCATCAGATCGGCGAGCGCTGGATCAGGAAATTCGAGCGCGGCAAGCTCGCCGCGCTCGGCGAGTTGAAACGCCAGTTGGAGAAGCGCGATGAGTAAGCCTGAATTCGTCTACGTGACCTATATCGAGACCACCGCGGAGAAGCTGTGGGAGGCGCTGACGTCGAGCGAGTTCACGAGGCAATATTGGTTCGGCGCCGAGGTCCGCTCGGACTGGAAACTCGGCTCGCCGTTTGCGCTGCTGCTCGACGGCGAGGTCACCGATTCCGGCGAGATCCTGGAATCCGATCCGCCGCGGCGGCTGTCCTACAGCTTCAAGCACCACAAATTCGAAGAGCTCCGCGGCGAGCCGATCTCGCGCGTCGTCTTCACGATCGAACCGTTCGGCTCGCTCGTGCGTTTGACCGTGCTGCATGACGGCTTCGTCGAGGGCGGAAAGTATCTCGGCGCGGTCTCCAATGGCTGGCCGGCGATCCTGTCCGGGCTGAAGAGCCTGCTGGAGAGAGGCCAGGTGCTCGCCATCCCGCGCGCAGCTCTCAACAAGGGATTCGACGCAAAATGAACATCGACCAGTTCAAACCGCTGACCGTCTACACCATCTACATCGCCTCGACGCCGGAGAAGGTGTGGGACGCCCTGACCTCGGCCGAGTTCAGCAAGCAGTACTTCTTCGGCAACACCGTCGAAGTCGAGCCTCGCCTTGGCGGTGCGTTCATCGTGCGCACGCCCGACGGCGCGCTGCACATCAGCGGCGAGGTCCTCGCTTACGAGCCGCCGCGGAAGCTCGCGGTCACGTTCAACGTGAACTGGCCCGAACTGATCGAGAAATTGGGGCCGACGCTCGTGACCTACGAGATCGAACAGGCCGGCGATGCGGTCCGGCTCACCATGAGCGAAGGACACGACCGGCCGCTCAGCGACGATATCCTCGCCGGTGGCCGCTCGGGCTGGCCCGCGATCCTGTCCAGCCTCAAGAGCCTGCTGGAAACCGGCAGGCCGCTGGCGGTGAAGATGGGCCCGCCGCAGCGCATGCTGGACGCGCTGAAGGCGATGGGGATCAAGACGCCGTAGGCGTTCGTCGTCCCGGGGCGCGCGGAGCGCGAGCCCGGGACCCATAACCACAGGGACGCGTTTGGCGAAGACTCGCGGTTACCTTCCCGCCACCCGACTTCTCCCTGGGGTTATGGGCCCCCGCCTTCGCGGGGGCGACGACCTCCTTCGGGGCGCCGTACGCCCTACACCGGCGCCACAAGCCGCCGGTAGAGATGCCAGGTCGCATGTCCGAGCACCGGCAGCGTCACGACCAGGCCGAGAAAATAGGGCAGCGCCGAGACGATCAGCAGCATCACGATGACGGCGGCCCAGCCGATCATCGGCAGCGGGCTGGTGACGACCGCGCGCACGCTCGTCACCATGGCCGTGACGAAATCGACCTCGCGGTCGAGCAGCAGCGGAAACGACACCACGGTCAGCGAGAACAGGATCAGCGACAGCACGGCCCCGACCGCGTTGCCGATGCCGAGGAACAGCAGGCCCTCATTGGTGGTCAGCACCACCGTCATGAATTCCTGCAGGCTGGAGAAGGAGGCGTGCAGGCCGAGCAGCAGCGCGATCAGGAGCCGCACCTGGTACATCCAGACCACGAACACGAACAGCGTGACGAACGCCATCCAGCCGATCTCGCTGCGCGAGCGCACCGCCGACCAGATCGCACTGAAGGACACCGGCTCGCCGCGCTCGCGGCGGCGGCTGACTTCGTAAAGACCGATCGCCACGAACGGCCCGATCAGTGCAAAGCCTGCCGCCAGGGGATAGACGAGATAGACCATGCCGAAGGCGGTCAGGCACAGCATGATCGCGATGCCGCCGGCCGCGTAGAGCGCTCCGAAGCAGAGCCCGTAAAGCGGCAGCGCCTGGAAATCGCGCAAGCCTTCGACCAGCGCCTCGGCGATGTCAGTCGTCGCGACTGGACGCACCACCGGATCGACCTTGCCCGAGATGGACATCAGCTTCCTCCGCACATCGGCGCGATCTTCGTCGCGCGCATGCTGCCGATATTAGCGCCGCCGCGCGCGGGCGCAACTTGCTGCCCGGCAGGCCGACGAGTAGTGGCAACGCAACAATGCTCGCGAGGCGAAATCCTTGACCATCGGCGCGATTTCGCGCCAATGGATCTGGACTGGGCGGATGATCGTGCCGCAAATTGTACCTCCGAGCAGATGCGTCTGAGAGCGGACCGCCCCACCGATGAGCCTGCGTACCCGGTTACTGATCCTCGTCATCGCCGCGATGCTCGTGCCGGCGATCCTGGTCGGGCTGCGTTTCGTGCAGAACCGGGCCAGCGAGATCGACGCGGCACTGGCCAATCTGGCTGCGTCCGCCGACGACATCGCCAGCGACCTCGATGAGAAGATCCAGGGCACCGCCCAGCTTCATTACGGGCTCGCCCGTGCCCGCGACCTCGACACGCGCGACAAGGCGGCGTGCTCGGCGTTCCTCTCCGATGTCCGCGAGGAATATCCGCAGTTCACGGGTATCCTGACCATCGATCCCGACGGCAGCCTGTTCTGTGACTCCTTGCGGACCAACCGCACACTCGACCTGAACGACCGCGGCTATTTCAAGCAGGTCAAGGGTCTTCACGGCGTCGTCGCGGTGGAGCCGGTGTTCGGTCGCCTCACCGGACTATCGGTGCTCCAGATCGCCTACCCTGTGCGGTCAGAGGCGGGCGCGCTGAAATTCGTGTTGCTGGCGTCCTTCAATCTGAACAAGTTTGCGGAATTTCACGACAAGCGGCTGCTCGCCGAGAAGGACATCCTGCTCGTCGACGCCAAGGGGACGGTCCTGGTCGCCCCCAGGGGCGGCGGCTGGAGCGAGCCCGTCGGCGGATCCATTGCAGGCTCCGACCTGTTCCGCTTCGCGGCAGCGCCCGATGGCGACCCATTTCGTGAGGTCACCGACCGCGGGGGCCGCACGCAGATCTGGGGCGTTGCCCGCTCGCCCTCGATCCGCAAGGCCGGCCTCTACATCCTGGTCGGGCGATCCAAGGACGGGCTGGTCGCGGCGGCCAACCGCCGGCTCTACGAGGACATGGCGATTCTCGCGGTGGCCTCGCTGCTGCTGCTCGGCGGACTATGGATCCTCACCACCGTGAGCATCGGACGCCAGGTCGGACGGCTGGCCGCGATGGCAAAGAGCCTCGGGCGCGGCGATCTCAGCACGCGCATTCCGGAGCCCCATCCGAGCGGCGAGCTCGGCGGCTTGATGAGCCTGCTCAACAGCACGGCCGAGTCGCTCGAGCAGCAGCGCGCCGCCATCGCTGATCTCAGCCACAAGCTCAGCCAGTCCCAGAAGATGGAAGCCATGGGCCAGCTCACCGGCGGCGTGGCGCACGATTTCAACAATCTGCTGACCGTCATTCTCGGCAATTCGGAGCACCTCGCCGACAGGCTCGCGGGCAACAAGGAATTGCACCGGATCGCCGACGATATTGCCACCGCCGCCGAGCGCGGCTCCGACCTGACGCGGAGCCTGCTCGCCTTCGCGCGCAAGCAGCCGCTGCGGCCGCGGGAGATCGACATCGCCGAGCAGGTGACCGGCATGAAGCAGCTGCTGCGGCGGAGCCTGGGCGAGCACATCGAGTCCAGCTTCAATTTCGCGCCGGATCTATGGATCGCCAGCGTCGATCCCGGTCAATTGGCGACCGCGGTGCTCAACCTCGTGCTCAACGCGCGCGATGCGATGCCCGACGGCGGCAAGCTGGCGGTCGAGGTGTGCAACGCATCGCTCGGTGAATCCGATCTCGACGTCAACGGCGAGCCGCATCCGGGCGACTACGTCATGCTGGCTGTGAAGGATACCGGAACCGGCATGAGCAGCGAGGTGTTGGGGCGCGCCTTCGAGCCGTTCTTCACCACCAAGGAGGTCGGGAAGGGAACGGGCCTCGGCCTCAGCATGGTCTATGGCTTCGCGCAGCAATCCGGCGGCCTCGTGCAGATGCAATCCGAACCGGGTCAGGGCAGCGTCGTCAGGCTGTTCTTTCCCCGCCTTTCGACGCCGGTGAACGAGGAGCCGCGGCCGGCAGAGCGTGTCACCGCACCGGACGGACACGAGACGGTCCTTGTCGTCGAGGACGACGACATGGTGCGCGCCTATGTCGAGAACGAGCTGAAGGCGCTCGGCTACCGCGTCATCACGGCCTCGAACGGGCCCGCGGCGCTGGACGTGCTGCGGCAAGCCGGGGACATCCAGTTGCTCTTCACCGACGTCGTGATGCCCGGCGGCATGTTCGGGCCGGAGCTGGCGAAGCAGGCGATTCAATTGCGGCCCGGTCTCAAGGTGCTCTTCACTTCCGGCTACAGCCAAAATCCGGTCAAGACGCCCGACGGGATCGACGCGCGCATTCTGACCAAGCCGTTCCGCCGCAAGGATCTCGCCGCAATGCTGCGGGCCGCGCTTTCGGAGCCGCCGCGGTAGATCAGGACGCGATCGCGAGCCGAAGCGCGACTGCGAGATTGGCCGCGAACAGGCCGGCGTCGATGACGAAGATCCGGAGCATCGGGCCCTTCAACACCGGCCAGTAGGCGACGCCGACGCGTCCACCACGCATCAGCACCGGGAGGTTGTAGGCGAACTGGCTGAAGTGGCAGGCGGAGAAGAACAGGAACAGCGCGAGCTGCGCCTCGACTGGCTGGAAGAAGAGCGGGCGCGCGGCCAGAAGGTAGAACGACAACAGCCCGATCGGCAGGTTCATGCCGCCCAGGAACGCCACGCTCGCCGCCAGCGTCGGCGCGATCGGATTGCTGTGCTCTTCCCGCGGCAGCAGTATCTTCAGCGTGTTGCGTTGGGCGATGCTGAACTGGATGAAGGCGCCGACGAACCAGAGCGTGTTGAGAAGCAGGACGATATCCGAAGGGCGCATGATCATTTTCCGTAGAAGGCTTCGCTGCGGACGACGCGGCCGGCATCGTCGAAGTCCATGAACTCGCTGGCCCTGACGTCGCCGAGCTGCCACCATACGACCAGCCGCGCGATCGTATCGTCCCAGCTCCAGCTCAAGATTTTGAGGTCGGCGCTTTCGATGTGGCCATAGGCCTTCTGCCAGTAAGCGCGGATGTTCTCGGCGCCGCTCACCACCGGCGAGCCGGTCAGCGTCAAGGCCAGAGGACTGCGCATCTGCGCGTCGTCGGCAAAATGCGCGACGACGGCATCGATATCGACCTTGCACCAGTTCGCGCACCAGGCCGCGACGAAAGGCCCGGCCGCCGCGCGATTCATCATCTGTCCGGCCATGACGCGGCCCTCCCCTCGCTCGTTGGCGAGGAAAGTGGCAAAGCCGGCCTCTCATGTCAACTACATTGACTTGAGATTCGTCAATTGTGGTCGGCGATCGCCTCCATGACGGCCATCCAGGCCGCTGTGCTGGACGACCCGGCGCGATCGAACGCCTGGCGCATAACGTTACGCTCGTGGTCGGATGCACGCTGCTCGATGCGCTGCCCCGCAGCCGTCAGGCGCAGCAATTTCGAACGGTGCTGCTCGGGCGAGCGCCTGGACGTCAGGAGCTTGCGCTCCAGCAGGAGATTGAGCGGCCGGTTGAGCGCCTGCTTGGAAATGCCGAGGACCTCGAGCAGCGCGCCGATCGCGATATCGGGCCGGCGCGCCACGACATAGAGGATGCGATGGTGCGGGCGCGACAGGCCCTGCTTCGCAAGGTATGCGTCGGCCTCCAGCGTCATGCCGCGCCAGCCGTAATACATCAGCTCCAGCGCCGCATCGAGATCGTGCAGCTTGTCGAGCGAGGCGCGGTGCAGTCCCGCGGCTTGAGACGTCTTTGCCATGGTCGGGAAGCTAGCCTTTCGCGCGCAGCTCGCGCCGCAGCACCTTGCCCGTCGCGGTCATCGGCAGCGTCTCGGCGAACGCGACGAAACGCGGATATTCGTGGGCGGCGAGCTGCACCTTGACGAACTCCTGGATCTCGCGGGCGAGCGCGTCGGTGCCGGCAAAGCCCGGACGCAGCACGATCCAGGCCTTGATCGATTCGGTGCGGATCGGATCGGGGATGCCGACCACGGCAGCCATCGCCACCGAGGGATGCTTCATCAGCGTGTGCTCGATCTCGGAGGGGCCGACGCGATAGCCGGCGGTGGTGATGACGTCGTCCTCGCGGCTGACATACCAGAAATAGCCGTCCTCGTCCTGCGCGCTGAGATCGCCGGTGAGCAGAAACTCGCCGGCATATTTCTTCGCGGTCGCCTCGGGATTGCGCCAGTATTCGAGCATGGTGACCGGGCACGGCTGGCGCACGCCGATGATGCCGCGCTGGCCTCTCGGCTGCTCCTCGCCCTTGTCGTTGACGATGCGGACGTCGAAGCCCGGCGTCGCCTTGCCCATCGACCCCGGGCGGATCGGAAACAGATTGGAATTGCTGCCGATCACGAGATTGCACTCGGTCTGACCGAACACCTCGTGTGCGTCGATGCCGAAGGTCTCGCGCACCCAGCCGAGCAGCTCGCCGCCAAGCGATTCACCGCCGGTGAAGATGCTGCGCAGCTTCACGCCCGGATGCTTCACCCCGGCCTGCCGCATCAGCTTCAACGCGGTCGGCGGCAGGAAGACGTTGCGCACGCCAAGATCGGCCATCATCTGCATCGCCGCCTGCGGCTCGAATTTTCGCGCGCGGTGACCGACCAGCGGGATGCCGTGATACCAGAACGCCAGCAAGCCGTTGACGAGGCCGCCGATCCAGGCCCAGTCCGCCGGCGTCCACATGAGATCGCCGGGCCGGGGCAAGAAGTTGTGGCACATCTCGACGTTGGGCAGATGGCCGAGCACGACGCGGTGCGCATGCAGCGCGCCCTTCGGGTTGCCCGTGGTGCCCGAGGTGTAGATGATCAGCGCGGGATCGTCGCAGGACGTATTGACCCGCGTGAAGTCGGGTGACGCGGCCTTCACCGCGTCCCAGAACGATGTCGTGCCCGCGGGGGCGCGCTCGCCGACGATATAGACATTCTTCAGGTCAGGCAGGCGGTCGCGGATCTTGGCGAGTTTCTCCCAACCGCCCTCGTCGGTCACGATGGCCTTGGCTTCGGAGTTCGACAGGCGGAATTCCAGCGCGTCCTCGCCGAACAGCGCGAACAGCGGGATCGAGATCATGCCGGAGCGGAACGCCGCCATATGGGCGACCGGCAATTCCAGCGATTGCGACAGGAACACCGCGACGCGGTCGCCCCGCGACAGCCCATCGGCCTTCAGCACATTGGCAAAGCGGCGCGACATCTCGGCGATCTCGTCGAAGGAGGTGCGACTGGTCGCGCCGTTCTCGTCGACATAGACCAGCGCGAGGCGCCCGGCGCCGTCGGCATGGCGGTCGCAACACGCCTCGGCCATGTTGAAGCGATCAGGGATGTCCCAACGGAAGTTGCGGACGAGGTCGTCGTAGGTCTTGGCTTCGGAGAGCATGGGCTTGGTCGTCTTCCCGGTGTCTTCTTGTTAGGGTCCAGTCTAAAGCTGTGAGTGCTCGGGACAAGAGCCTCTCGGCGTCATTCCGGGGCGACGCGTCAGCGTCGAGCCCGAAATGACGGCGGAGGTTCACCGCACCGTCGCAAAGAACTTCCTGACATCGCGCACGAACAGCTCTGGCTGCTCGAAGGCGGCAAAGTGACCGCCCTTCTCCATCTCGCTCCAATGCGTGATGCGGGAGAAATTCGGCTCCATCCAGCGCCGCACCGGCGTGATGATCTCCTTGGGAAACACGGCGACACCGGTCGGCACGCCAACCTTGGGCGTGGTGCGGCGCTTGCCAAAACTCTCCCAGTAGAGCCGCGCCGAGGAGGTCGCCGTCTCCGTCGCCCAATAGAGCATGACGTTGTCGAGCAGCTCGTCCTTGCCAAAGATGTTTTCGGGGTGCCCGTTGCAATCGGTCCAGGCCCAGAATTTTTCCAGGATCCAGGCCGCCTGCCCGCTCGGGGAATCCGTCAGGCCATAGCCGAGCGTCTGCGGCCGCGTCGACTGCTGTTTTGAGTAACCGGAATCGAGATCGACATAATGCTTGAGCCCGGCGAGCGCGCGCTTCTCCTCCGCCGTCGGCTCGCCCTCCACTTTCGGCGCGGCGTTGAAGGCGAGCGTGATGTGGATGCCGGCGCAATGCGCCGGATCCTGCGCACCGAGCGAGGTCGTCACCGCCGAACCCCAGTCGCCGCCCTGCGCGCCGTAACGCGGATAGCTGAGCCGGTCCATCAGCTTCGCCCAGGTCGCGGCGATGCGGTCGACACCCCAGCCGGTGGCCTTCGGCTTGGCCGAGAAGCCGAAGCCCGGCAGCGAGGGACAGATCACGTGAAAGGCATCGGCGGGATTGCCGCCATGCGCGGCGGGATCGGTGAGCGGCGCGATCACCTTCTGGAATTCGACGATCGAGCCGGGCCAGCCATGCGTGACGATCAGCGGCAGCGCGTTCGGCTCTTTCGAGCGAACGTGCATGAAATGTATGTCGAGCCCGTCGATCTCGGTGGTGAACTGCGCGAAGCGATTGAGCTTTGCCTCGCGGGCACGCCAGTCATAGCCGTCAGCCCAGTAGGCGCAAACTTCCTGAATCCACTTCCGCGGCGCGCCCTGGCTCCAGTCGTCAACCAGCTCCGCCTCCGGCCAGCGCGTGCGGGCGAGGCGCGATTTGAGATCGGCGAGGATGTCGTCGCTGACGGCAATGCGGAACGGCTTGATGGCGGTCATTGGCGGCCTCCCTTCTTTTCTTATGGAGAGAGTAGACCGAACCGATGCCGCATCAAAGGTTGCCCATCCTCCCCTGGGGGGAGGATCGGTTCGCATAGAGCGAAGCGGCGTGCGAACCGAGGTGGAGTGACAGTCTCTCCACGGAAGCGCTGCCGGAGTGGAGAGATCACCCCACCCTGCTCGCGCTACGCGCGATTCCCCTGCCCCTCCAGGGGAGGGTAAGCAGCTAGCCCGATAGCGCGGCCTTCACCAAGCCGCTGGCCTTGCCGAAATCCATCTGCCCCGCGTATTTCGCGCGCAGCACGGCGATCACCTTGCCCATGTCCTTCATGCCGGCCGCACCGGTCTCGCCGATCGCATCCGCGATCGCCTTCTTCACTTCGTCCTCGGACATCTGCTTGGGCAGGTACGCCGAGATCACCGCGATCTCCTCGCGCTCCTGGGCTGCGAGCTCGGCGCGGCCGCCCTTGTCGTAGAGCTCGACCGATTCCTGCCGCTGCTTGATCATCTTCTGGAAGACGCCGAGCAGGTCGGCATCCGACAACGGCGGCTTGCCCTGCCCGCGCGCGTCGATGTCGGCGTTCTTGATGGTCGAGTTCATCATGCGCAGCGTGGACAGCTTGCGCTCGTCCTTGGCCTTCATGGCCTCCTTGACCGCAGTGTTGATGTCGTCGCGCAGCATGGTCGTGATCCCTTCGAATATATGACGCCTGATCTAGGCCGTTTGCGCCCTTCACACAACCTGGCTGGCGAGCCATTCGGTCAGCGCCCGCGCGGTCGCTTCCGGCTGCTCGGCTTGCGGCAGGTGCCCGCAAGCCTCGAGGATCACGAGCCTTGCGCCGGCGATGCCCTCGGCCATCTCCTTCGAGAAGGCGTTGGGGATGGTATTGTCGGCATCGCCCGTCAGCACCAATGTCGGGCAGGTGATCGTCGCCAGCGTCGGGCGCGAATCCACCCGCGCGATGATCGCGGTCTGCTGCCGCAGATAGCCCTCGACGCCGACGTCCTCGTCCTGGGCGTGCACCAGCTTCAGAATATCGGAGTCATCGCGCCGCGAGGGATGCACCAGCTCCGGAAAGCTCTCTTCGCGGATGGCGCGCAATTCGCCGCGCCTCGCGCGCTCCATCAGGCCGCGGCGGCGCGCGGTCGCCTCTGGCGTATCGGGCCGGGCCTGGGTGTTGATCAGCGCCAGCTTGATGACCCGCTCGGGCGCCTGGCGCATGATCTCGAGCGCGATGTAGCCACCCATGGAATGCCCGGCGAGCGCAAAGCGCGGCGGTGCCTCGCGCAGCAGGCGGGCGGCGATATCAGCCATGCTGTCGTCGCGGATATGGTTGGCAATCATCACCGGGCCGAACCGCCACAGCGCCGGGACGACGGGGGCATAGATCCGGGCCGAGGAGGCCAGCCCCGGAACCAGCACCATCGGGGTCGTCTGGTCCATTATTGCCTCGCAAGCCGCTCAAATTGCCGGAAATTATCGTCGCAAGCTTAAGTGCCCGAAGCAGGCTGTCAAATATGCAAAAACGCATGTGAATCGGCGCATCTGCGCTTTGACGGCGGCGCCCGCGGGGACTATGAAACGCGCTCATGACACAACATGACAACGATCCCGCCTGGCCGGACCATAAACCGACCGCGCTCCTCGTGCTTGCCGATGGCACGGTGCTGGAAGGCTTCGGTCTCGGCGCCGAGGGCCACGCCGTCGGCGAGGTCTGCTTCAACACCGCGATGACCGGCTATGAGGAGATCCTCACCGATCCCTCCTATGCCGGCCAGCTCATCACCTTCACCTTCCCGCATATCGGCAACGTCGGCACCAACGACGAGGATATCGAGACGGTGAACATGGCGGCGACGCCGGGCGCGCGTGGCGTGATCCTGCGCACCGCGATCACCGATCCCTCCAACTACCGCGCCACCAAGCATCTCGATGCCTGGCTCAAGGCGCGCGGCATCATCGGTCTCTCCGGTATCGACACCCGCGCCCTGACCGCGCTGATCCGCAGCAAGGGCATGCCCAATGCCGTGATCGCGCACGCCAAGAACGGCGAGTTCGACCTGCATGGCCTGAAGGAAGAAGCCCGCGAATGGCCCGGCCTCGAGGGCATGGACCTCGTGCCGATGGTCACGAGCGGCCAGCGCTTCACCTGGGACGAGACCCCCTGGCTGTGGGACAAGGGCTTTGGCCGCCAGGACAAGCCTGAGTTCAACGTCGTCGCCATCGACTACGGCATCAAGCGCAACATCCTTCGCCTGCTCGCCGGCGTCGGCTGCAAGGTGACGGTGGTGCCGGCGACGACCTCGTCCGCAGACATCCTGGCGATGAAGCCGGACGGCGTGTTCCTGTCGAACGGTCCGGGCGATCCGGCCGCCACCGGCAAATATGCCGTGCCCGTGATCCAGGACGTCATCAAGTCTGGCACGCCGACCTTCGGCATCTGCCTGGGACACCAGATGCTGGGTCTTGCCGTCGGCGCCAAGACCAAGAAGATGCATCAGGGCCATCACGGCGCCAATCATCCCGTCAAGGACGAGACCACCGGCAAGGTCGAGATCACCTCGATGAATCACGGCTTTGCCGTGGACGAGGCGACGCTGCCGAAGGGCGCCACGCAGACCCACATTTCCTTGTTTGATGGGTCCAACTGCGGCATCCAGCTCGACGGCAAGCCGGTGTTCTCGGTGCAGTACCACCCCGAGGCTTCGCCCGGCCCGCGCGACTCGCACTATCTGTTCCAGCGCTTCGCCGATCTGATGCGGCAGAAGAAGAGCGCGTAAGACCAAGAACACCGGCGGACAAAGCCGCCGGCGATGCGTCACGGGCGCATGAACATGAAGTCCGTGTCGGGATCGCAGTTCTCGGCGATGAAGCGCAGCTCCGCTTGAATGTCCGGGACGGACCTCGTCTCCAGATATTTCGAGATCACCAGGCTGAGCAGGGCGCGGCACACGGCTTCGTGCCCGAGACCGGACGTCTCGGCGTCGTCGATGGCCGCCGAGAAATGACGCTGCGCAACGTCGGATGCGTACATGGCGTTCCCTTTATCTTTCGGTGCGATTTGCGTGCCCGCCATTGGCCGCCCGTGCCTTGATCTCCATCAAGCCGGCGCGGAGCGGCGCAGGAACAAGGGGGCGTGCACCGTCTTGATCCCCAAGCTGTTGTGATCCGGAGCCCCGAAATGTCCGCCGTCCGCGACAATGCCGAGCCGCTCGCCATCGTGTTCGAGGATGACGGCCTCGTGCCGAACAACATCCTGCCCTTCCTGGTTTACCAGAGCGCGGTGAAGCTCGATCCCGAGCGACCCGAGGCGAGCATCGAAGATCTGTTCGAAGCGAACGGCTGGGGCGGCACGTGGCGCAACGGCGTCTACGATTATCTGCACTATCACGCGACGGTGCACGAGGTGCTCGGCGTCGCCCGCGGCCGCGCGCGCGTCCGCTTCGGCGGCGACCACGGCCAGGAGCTGGACATCAAGGCCGGCGACGTCGCGATCCTGCCGGCCGGCACCGGTCATCAATGCATCAAGGCGAGCGATGATTTCTGCGTGATCGGCGCCTATCCGCCGGGCGCGAAGATGGAGATCACAAGGGCGACGCCGGAGAACCACGCCAAGGCGCTGAAGACGATTCCGCAAGTCGCGCTGCCGCCGGCCGATCCGGTTACGGGCAAGGGCGGGGCGTTGATGCGGCTGTGGCGGTAGCCGAGCAGATGGTGCCGTAGGCTGGGCAAAGCGGAACGTGCCCACCCATTTTTCGCGATCGAGAGGGATGGTGGGCACGGCGCGCGAAGAAGCGCGCCTTTGCCCACCTGATATCCCGGCTACGCCTCGTTGCCGCCTTCCTGACGCGTGGCCTCGAACAGGAACCAGGTCCGGCGCTCGGTCTCGTCGATGAAGTTCTCGAGCAGGCTCGCGCTCGCCACGTCTTCGGCCTTGTCGCAGACGTCATGCGCTTTGCGCATCGCGGCCGCGACGTGCTTGTTGTCCTGCATCAGCTCGCGCAGCATCTCGCGTGGCGGGACGTAGTCCTCGTTATTGTCCTTGATGGTCTGGAGCTTTGCGACCTGGCCGATCGACTTCAGCGTGGTGCCGCCGATCTTGCGGACACGCTCGGCGAGCTGGTCGGTGGTGGCGAAGATCTGGTCGGACTGCTCGTCGAGCAGCAGATGGTAGTCCCGGAAATGCCGGCCGCTGATGTGCCAGTGGAAATTCTTGGTCTTCAGGTACAGGGCGAAGGCGTCGGCCAGAAGCACGTTGAGCGCCTCAGAGACCTTCTTGACCCCGTCGGGCGACAGATCGGTGGGGGTATCGAGATCGGGCGAGACCTTGTTGTTGGTTTTGCTCACGGGAGACCTTCCTGTTAGGACGCGGACATTGACGGCGCGCCGTCGCACCCCTAACGCAAGCGGGCAGCGCCGGTTCCCCGACAGGAACTGTTTCGCCGGGACCCTCGGATACCCCATGGACGATTGGATCGATTATTACGACTCCACGCATACGATCTATGTCAGCAAGCTGCATCGCGACTTGCACTTCCAGATCATCGCGCGGGACATCATCGGCTACATCACCTCGCCCGAGGCGACCGTGCTCGACTACGCCTGCGGGGAGGCGTTGTCGGCGAACCAGGTGGCGGCCGCCTGCGGCAAGCTGATCCTAGCCGAACCGGCGCCCGGGGTGCGCGGCCGGCTGATCGCGCGGTTTGCCCCGAACACCAAGATTCGCGTCCGCTCGCTCGACGACGTCCGCAAGATGCAGGACCAGTCGATCGACCTCGTGGTGATGAACTCGGTCGCGCAGTACATGACGCCGGACGAGCTTGATGCCGCGTTTCTCAACATCCGCCGTATCCTGACGCAATCAGGCAAGCTGGTGCTGGGAGACATCCTGCAGCCCGATGTCGGCATGTTCAGGGACGTCGTGGCGCTACTCGGCTTCGGCCTGCGGCACGGCTTCCTGAAGGACGCGCTGATCGGGCTGATCAGCACAGCGCTGTCGGATTACCGCCATTTGCGCACGCGCATCGGGCTGCAGCGCTACAGCGAGGACGAGATCACCGCCAAGCTGAGGGCCGCGGGCTTTGGGGTCCAGCGCGCCCACACCAATATCGGCCATAATCGCTGGCGCATGACCTTCATCGCTCGGCCGCCGCTGGTTCGTTAAGCATAACAATTAGCCGTTGTAGCTTGTCGCACTGCAATCGGACATGATCGCCGCGGCCCGGTGGCGGAAGCGTCTACGCGAGGGCGGTGCAACGCTCTTCATCCTGGTTCAAATCCAGGCCGGGTCTCCATGCTTCGCCCCTGCGGGGCTACGCGTGGCGCAGCCACGCGAGGCCCGAAGGGACGAAGCGTGTCCGGCGTAGCTGGAGCGAAGCGGAAGCGAAGACGGACTGCCTGCCGCGACCTCAATCCGCCTCTACCACATCACACCCGACGACGAGCTGAAGCCGCTCCGCATCCTTCGCCGCCGATTTGATCACCGCATCGAGCAAGCCGGGAAAGCGCACGTCCAGATCCTCACGGCGCAGCCGCATGAAGCGGTTGGTGCCGGCGACGCGCGTCTGCATCAGGCCGCATTCGCGCAGTTTGGCGAAGTGATAGGCGAGGTTAGACTTGGCCCCGAGACCGCTGAAATCGCCGCACCGCAACTCGCTGCTGACACGTTCTTGCTGGGCAAGCTGGTACACGATCGCCAATCGGATCGGATCGCTCAGGCAATCCAGGACCATCGGCAGCTCGATCTGCTCGCGGGTGGGGTGGAGGGGTGTGCGGCTCATGGTCCGAAATCATAGCGATCCGGACCCAATGTTCAATAGTTCTTGAACCAATTGACAGCGGCTTCCGAAAATACCAATAGTTCAATAATCATTGAACATAAGGTTGCACCCGATGAGCGTATTCTGGTTGGCCCTGGCGGCCTTCGCGATTGGCACAGAAGGCTTTGTGATCGCAGGACTTTTGCCCGGCATCGCCGCTGATTTGCAGATTTCAGTGCCGGCCGCCGGCCAGTTGGTCACCGCCTATGCCCTCACCTACGCCGTGGGTTCGCCGATCCTGGCGGTCGCGCTGAACAATATCGACCGCCGCACCGTGCTGGCCCTGGCGCTGACGACTTTCATCGCCGGAAACCTCGCGGCCATGGTCGCATCCAGCTACGCCTTGCTGCTCGCCTCGCGAATGCTGATGGCGCTGGGCTCGGGCCTGTGCGTGCCGACGGCCATGGCGGTGTCTGTCGCGGTCGCCGCTCCCGAACGCCGCGGCCGCGCGGTGGCGCTGGTCACCTCGGGCATCACGGTTGCGACTGTCATCGGTGTTCCCCTCGGCAATCTCGTCGGCAGCCTGGTCGGCTGGCGCGCGACCTTCGCCATGGTCGCCCTGATCAGCGCCGTTGCGCTCGCCGGCCTTCTGCTCGGGCTGCCCCGCGGCCTGCCACGCAACACCGCCTCGCTCGGCGAGCGGATGGCGGTGGCGCGTCACAGCCACGTGCTGGTCGCGCTCCTGATCACCATTCTCTGGGCGCTCGGCGGCTTCACCGTGTTCACCTATTTCGCGGTTCCACTGCGCAGCCTCGGCTTCGACGCCTCGCAGATCAGCCTGGCGCTCCTGGTGTTTGGCGGCGCGGCGGCGATCGGCAACATGCTCGGCGGCGTGCTGGCCGACCGGCTCGGCACGCTGGCCACCGCCGGCCTCGGGCTGGCCGGCATGTCGGCGGCTCTGATCCTGCATTCGCTGGTCCTGAAGCTGATGCCCGGCCAGGCGCATTACGCGGTGCTGGGTGCGATCTTCCTCTGGGGCATCTCGGGCTGGGCGTTCTATCCGGCCCAGGTCGCCAGCATCATCCGGATCGAGCCGCAGGCCTCGATGATCGCGCTCTCGCTGAACGCCTCCGCCATGTATCTCGGCTTCGCCATTGGCGGAGCATTGGGGGGCGCGGTGCTGGCCACCCTCTCCCCGAACGACCTCGGCTGGATCGGCGGAACGAGCGTTGCGGCCTCGCTTCTGGTCCACCTCGCCCGCGGCTGGCAGGCCCGGCCAAAACCGGTCAAAATTGCCGGTTGATGGGCATTTTTCGGGGTTTCGCCGCCCCGAAAACTGGTCTAAGACCCACCCGCGCGCGAGGGAAGGCCCCGCGCTCTCGGCTCAAGGGGACGCGCGGCAAGCGCGCCCTTTTTTTGTGCCTAAATTCCACTTCGACTTCGGCGAGAGTTGATGCCCAAACGTACAGACATCACCACCATCCTGATCATCGGCGCCGGTCCCATCGTGATCGGCCAGGCCTGCGAGTTCGACTATTCGGGCACGCAGGCGGTGAAGACGCTGAAGGAAGAGGGCTATCGCATCGTCCTCGTCAATTCCAATCCGGCCACCATCATGACCGACCCGGAATTGGCCGATGCGACCTATATCGAGCCGATCACGCCCGAAATTGTTGCGAAGATCATCGAGAAGGAACGTCACGTCATTCCCGGCGGCTTCGCGCTGCTGCCCACCATGGGCGGCCAGACCGCGCTGAACTGCGCGCTGTCGCTGCGCCGGCAGGGCACGCTGGAGAAGTTCGACGTCGAGATGATCGGCGCCACCGCCGACGCCATCGACAAGGCGGAGGACCGCCAGCTGTTCCGCGAGGCCATGACCAAGATCGGGCTCGAGACGCCGAAATCGCGGCTCGCCAACGCCTCGGCCTTGAAGAAGTCGTTCCGCGACAAATACCTTGCCGAGCGCGAAAAGCTCTCGGGCGCCGCACTCGAAGAGCATGAGCGGCAATGGACGCTGGGCGAGAGCGACCGCCGCAAGCGCTATCAGGAATACGCGCTCGGGCAGGCGATGATGGCGCTGTCCGAGATCGGCCTGCCCGCGATCATCCGCCCCTCCTTCACCATGGGCGGCACCGGCGGCGGCATCGCCTACAACAAGGAAGAATTCCTCGACATCATCGAGCGCGGGCTCGACGCGTCTCCGACCAACGAAGTGCTGATCGAAGAATCCGTGCTCGGCTGGAAAGAGTACGAGATGGAGGTGGTGCGCGACAAGAAAGACAATTGCATCATCGTCTGCTCGATCGAGAACCTCGATCCGATGGGCGTGCACACCGGCGATTCCATCACGGTGGCGCCGGCGCTGACGCTGACCGACAAGGAATACCAGATCATGCGCGACGCCTCGCTGGCGGTGCTGCGCGAGATCGGCGTCGAAACCGGCGGCTCCAACGTGCAGTTCGGCGTCAATCCCGAAGACGGCCGCATGGTCGTGATCGAGATGAATCCGCGCGTGTCGCGCTCCTCTGCGCTGGCGTCGAAGGCCACCGGCTTTCCGATCGCCAAGGTCGCGGCCAAGCTCGCCGTCGGCTACACGCTCGACGAGATCGCCAACGACATCACGGGCGGTGCAACGCCCGCCTCGTTCGAGCCGACCATCGACTACGTCGTCACCAAGGTGCCGCGCTTCGCCTTCGAGAAATTCCCCGGCGCCTCGACCACGCTGACGACGTCGATGAAGTCGGTCGGCGAGGTCATGGCGATCGGCCGCACCTTCCAGGAGAGCCTGCAGAAGGCGCTGCGCGGGCTCGAGACCGGACTGACCGGCCTCGACGAGATCGAAATCGAGGGCCTCGGCCGCGACGACGACAAGAACGCGATCCGCGCCGCGCTCGGCACGCCGACGCCGAACCGCATTCTTCAGGTCGCCCAGGCCATGCGGCTCGGCTGGTCGAACGAGGACATCTTCAACTCCTGCAAGATCGATCCGTGGTTCCTCAGTGAGATGCGCGGCATCGTCGACATGGAGGAGAAGGTCCGGAAGAACGGCCTGCCCGGCAACGCCTTCGGCATGCGCACGCTCAAGGCCATGGGTTTTTCGGACGCGCGCCTTGCGGTGCTGGCCGAGACGACGGAAGCCGAGGTCACCGCGAAGCGCCACGCGCTCGGCGTGCGCCCCGTCTACAAGCGCATCGACACCTGCGCAGCCGAGTTCGCCTCGCCCACCGCCTACATGTACTCGACCTACGAGTCGCTGTTCGCGGGCGCGCCCGCGGACGAGAGCACCCCGTCCGACAAGAAGAAGGTCATCATTCTCGGCGGCGGGCCGAACCGCATCGGCCAGGGCATCGAGTTCGACTATTGCTGCTGTCACGCCTGCTTCGCGCTGCATGACGCCGGCTACGAATCCATCATGGTCAACTGCAATCCGGAGACGGTGTCGACCGATTACGACACCGCCGACCGGCTCTATTTCGAGCCGCTCACCGCCGAGGACGTGCTGGAGATCATCGCCAAGGAACGCAGCAACGGCACCCTGCACGGGGTGATCGTGCAGTTCGGCGGCCAGACGCCGCTGAAGCTCGCCCGTGCGCTGGAAGCTGCCGAGGTGCCGATCCTCGGGACCTCGCCCGATGCCATCGACCTTGCCGAGGACCGCGACCGCTTCAAGCGCGTGCTCGACAAGCTCCGTCTCAAGCAGCCGAAGAACGGCATCGCCTATTCGGTCGAGCAGGCTCGCCTCGTCTCGGCCGATCTCGGCCTGCCCCTGGTGGTGCGCCCGTCCTACGTGCTCGGCGGCCGCGCGATGCAGATCATCCGCGAGGAGAACCAGCTCAACGACTATTTGCTCGGCACGCTGCCGGAGCTGGTGCCGGCCGACGTCAAGGCGCGCTATCCCAACGACAAGACCGGGCAGATCAACACCGTGCTCGGCAAGAACCCGCTGCTGTTCGACCGCTATCTGTCCGACGCCACCGAGATCGACGTCGACTGCCTCTGCGACGGCAAGGACACCTTCATCGTCGGCATCATGGAGCACATCGAGGAAGCCGGCATCCATTCCGGCGACAGCGCCTGCTCGCTGCCGCCGCACTCGCTGGATGCGAAGATGATCGAGGAGCTGGAGCGGCAGACCCGCGAGCTCGCACTCGGCCTCGACGTGGTCGGCCTGATGAACGTGCAATACGCCATCAAGGACGGCGAGATCTACGTGCTCGAGGTCAACCCGCGCGCCTCGCGCACCGTGCCCTTCGTCGCCAAGGTGGTCGGCACGCCGGTCGCCAAGATCGCCGCGCGCATCATGGCCGGCGAGAAGCTCGCCGACTTCAAGCTGAAGAAGGCGAAGCTCAAGCACGTCGGCGTCAAGGAATCGGTCTTCCCGTTCGCGCGCTTCCCCGGCGTCGACACCGTGCTCGGCCCCGAGATGCGCTCGACCGGCGAGGTCATGGGCATCGACCGCAACTTCGAGGTCGCCTTCGCCAAGAGCCAGCTCGGCGGCGGCACGCGAGTACCGGGCAAGGGCACGGTGTTCGTCTCGGTGCGGGAGAGCGACAAGACGCGCATCGCCGAGGCCGTGCGCGAATTGCATTCGCTCGGCTTCAAGGTACTGGCAACCTCGGGCACGCAGCGCTTCCTGGCTGATCAGGGCATCCCGACCGAGAAGGTGAACAAGGTGCTGGAGGGACGGCCGCACATCGTCGATGCCATCACCAATGGCGACGTCCAGCTCGTCTTCAACACCACCGAAGGCCCGCAGGCGCTGGCCGACAGCCGATCGCTGCGGCGCGCGGCCCTCTTGCATAAAGTGCCGTATTACACCACTCTTTCCGGGGCCGTGGCGGCCGCGCAGGGCATACGCGCCTATCTGGGCGGGGACCTTGAGGTTCGTACCCTGCAGAGCTACTTTTCGGAAACCTGATCGCTAGCGGCGGCAAACCCGCCGCTAAGTGATTGGCAATGAAGCCACAATGGCCGGAGGAACTGTCCGGCCATGTGGTTGTTCTGTTCCGGCGCCAGACCCACATAACACCCCGGTGGGCGCGTGTTCAGCCCCGGGAGTACCGACGAATCAAGGTTGCCGCGCCCCGGCTTGTGTGGGGCGCGCAGCTGAAGGACGAGAGAAGAGATGGAAAAGGTTCCGATGACCCAGGCCGGCTTTGTCGCGCTCGGGGAAGAATTGAAGAAGCGCCAGTCGGAAGATCGTCCGCGGATCATCGAGCATATCGCGGAGGCACGCTCGCACGGCGACCTGTCGGAGAACGCGGAATATCATGCCGCGAAGGAAGAGCAGTCCCACAACGAGGGCCGTATCGCCGAGCTCGAGGACAAGCTCGCGCGTGCCGACATCATCGACATATCCAAGCTCTCCGGCGACACCATCAAGTTCGGCGCCACCGTGACCCTGGTCGACGAAGACACCGAGAAGAAGACGGTGTGGCAGATCGTCGGCGAGGTCGAGGCCGACGCCAAGAAGGGCCGCATCTCCATCACCTCGCCGCTCGCGCGCGCGCTGATCGGCAAGAAGAAGGGCTCGACCGTCGAGGTCAACGCACCCGGCGGCGCCAAGGCATACGAGATCACCAAGGTGGAGTGGCGGTAAGCATTTGCCGCTGCGCCGACGTTTTTTGAAAAGGCCGCGCACTGCGCGGCCTTTTTTGTTGCTCTGTGATCGTGATGAGCTGTGATCTCACCTCGTCATTGCGAGGAGCTCTTGCGACGAAGCAATCCAGACTACTTCCGCGGAGAGATTCTGGATTGCTTCGCTGCGCTCGCAATGACGATGTTGATGCAGCCGGCACTACTCCATCACCGTCAAACCTGAGGTGGCCGCTTCTTCAGCGGCCCTCGAAGGGCGACCGCCACACTGGTGCCGCGCGCTCTTACATGCGGGCCGCTCTTCCTTCGAGGCTCCCCATGGGACGCGTTGCGTCCCATGCCTCGCACCTCAGGATGACGGGACTGATACGGCGCTTCGTTGAGTTACCGCCGCCCCTTCACGTCCAGCGGCACCGCCGCCTCGTATTTCGAGTTATGCAGCACGAGCGAGGTCCGCACGTTGCGCACGTGAGGTGCCGCCGTCAGATGCGTGACGAAATCCTGGAAGGTCGCCATGTCGGGCGCGACGCATTTGAGGATGAAATCGACCTCGCCCGACAACATCCAGCATTCGCGCACCAGGGGCTCGGCGCGGACGAACTCCTCGAAGGCGCGCAAATCCGCCTCGGCCTGGCTGGACAGGTGCACGGCGGCGAACACGGTGACGTCGAAGCCGAGCTTGCGAGCGTCCAGGAGGCCGCGATAGCCATGAATGTAGCCCTCCTCCTCCAGCGCCCGGACACGGCGCAGGCAGGGCGGCGGCGAGATACCGACGCGCTTGGCCAGCTCGACATTCGTGATTCGACCGTCGGCCTGAATCTCGGTGAGAATTTTCAGGTCGATCTCGTCTAGGTTCCGCGACACGTGATTGGAACTCCTGGCCTTTGGGGCCGCATTGGTGGGTCTGTCGCAATCCTCATAGCCCAGTCCGCACGGTCAGCGCAATTTTATTGCGCGTGCAGCGCAATCGACTTTTGTTCCCTGTTGGAAAAATCCGCCGACAGGCAATGCAATTCTTGCATAGCTCACCAGAAGGCTTAGATTAGCTCTGATATTTCAGCGCCTCCGCGACGCCTCCCGGCATGTTCCGCGCCCGCGCTGCAGATCCCCCGTGAAAGGCGTCCATCGAAATGTCCGCTCCTGTTCATGCAAAGGTCGTCATTATTGGCTCCGGCCCCGCTGGCTACACGGCGGCGATCTACGCCGCGCGGGCCATGCTGGAGCCGATCCTGATCCAAGGCATCCAGCCCGGCGGCCAGCTCACCATCACCACCGATGTCGAGAACTATCCGGGCTTCGCCGACGTGATCCAGGGCCCCTGGCTGATGGAGCAGATGGAGAAGCAGGCGGTCCATGTCGGCACCAGGATCGTCACCGACCTCGTCATCAAGCTCGATACCTCGCAGCGGCCGTTCCGCCTCACCTGCGACAGCGGCGACGTCTATCTCGCCGACGCCGTGATCCTCGCCACCGGCGCGCAGGCGCGCTGGCTCGGGCTGCCGTCGGAGGCCAAGTTCCAGGGCGGCGGCGTCTCGGCCTGCGCCACCTGCGACGGCTTCTTCTACCGCAACAAGGAGGTCGTGGTGGTCGGCGGCGGCAATACCGCGGTCGAGGAAGCGCTCTACCTCACCAACCATGCCTCGCAGGTCACCATCGTGCATCGCCGCGATCACTTCCGCGCCGAGCGCATCCTGCAGGAGCGCCTGTTCAAGCATCCGAAGATCAAAGTGATCTGGGATTCCGCGGTCGACGAGATCTGCGGCACCGAGAACCCGAACAAGGTCACCCATGTGCGCCTGAAGAACGTCAAGACCGGTGCGCTGACGGACGTGAAGACCGACGGCGTCTTCATCGCCATCGGCCACGCGCCGGCGACCGAGCTGGTGAAAGACCAGATCAAGCTCAAACCGTCGGGCTATGTCGAGGTCGCCCCGAACTCGACCGCCACCTCGGTGCCCGGCCTGTTCGCGGCCGGCGACGTCGCCGACGAGACCTATCGCCAGGCCGTGACGGCCGCAGGCCTGGGCTGCATGGCAGCGCTCGAGGCCGAACGTTTCTTGGCCCTGCGCGCCAGCGAGCGCGCGGCAGCGGAATAACGATCATGCCTCGAACACGCGACGGATTTACGGATATGGACTGGGATAAGCTGAAGGTGTTTCACGCGGCGGCTGAAGCGGGCAGCTTCACGCATGCGGGCGAGCAGCTCGGCCTGTCGCAATCGGCGGTCTCACGCCAGGTCTCGGCGCTGGAGCAGGAGCTCTCGGTCTCGCTGTTCCACCGCCATGCCCGCGGCCTGATCCTCACCGAGCAGGGCGACCTCCTGTTCCGCACCGCGCATGACGTCTTCATGCAGCTGCAGGCGGCGCGCGCAAAACTGACCGACAGCCGCGAGCGGCCGAGCGGCGACCTCAAGATCACCACCACGCCCGGCGTCGGCATCAACTGGCTGATCCCGCGCCTCGGCGAATTCACCGCGCTCTATCCGGAGATCCGCATCTCGCTGATCGTCACCGACGAGGAGCTCGACCTCTCCATGCGCGAGGCGGACGTTGCGATCCGCACCCGCAAGCCGACGCAGCCGGATCTCATCCAGCGCAAGCTGTTCGCGATGGGCTTCCACGCCTATTGCTCGCCGGAATACATCAAGCGCTTCGGCACGCCGCGCACGCTCGAGGAGCTCGACTCCCACCGCATCATCACGCTCTCGGACGGCAACTTCGCGCCGCATCTGCAGAACCGCAACTGGCTGGTCGAAGCCGGCCGCAACGGCTCCGGTCCGCGCGAGGCTTATTTCAGGGTCAACAACATCCTCGGTCTCGTGCGTGCCTGTCAGCAGGGCCTCGGCATCGCCGCGCTGCCCGACTACCTCGTCGAGGAACAGAGCAAACTCGTGCAGCTGTTCGGCGAGTCGGATTCGATCCAGCTCGACACGTACTTCGTCTATCCCGAGGAGTTGAAGACGGTCGCGCGCGTGCAGGTGTTCCGCGACTTCGTCGTCAGCAAGGCGCAGCGCTGGCCGTCCTGATTTCCGCATGACTGACATGCGGCCTCGGCTGTTGCTGCAGGCCGCTCGTCAAGCCCATACTGTTTGCACGCTGAGCCTTCGCGTTGCGCATTTGTCCCCCTCCTCCAGTGGCGCGGGAGTTCAGTAATCCCTCTTGGAAGGTGATTGTGTCGGCCTCACGTGGCCAATACCTTAAGCCGGGCTCTTTGGGCCCGGCTTTTTTTCTGTCAAATCAGCCTTCGCCCTCCGCGTGTATTGACAGTTCCGCGCATACCTCGCATCATTTGCAGATGATCACGAAGTCGTGCGCAATCTCGTTCAAGGCCATCGCCTCGAAAAAAGGCCCCCATCCCGGGGCCTCGGATTTTTGCGCGCGCTAGCCAAGCTTCGTCATCGCAAGCAAATCCCGAAAACCCCGCCGCCTGGACGGGGTTTTTTCATGTGCCCTCCGTCTCAGGTTTCCCGAGAAGGAGATGGAAACATGACCGGACTTGAAGATCATTTGCATGGGCTGTGGCTGCCGCTGGTGACGCCATTCCGCGATGGCGCGCTCGACGAGCGGTCGCTGCGGCGGCTGACGCGGCACTACAGCGCGCAGGGCATCGACGGCTTCATCCTGGGGGCGACCTCCGGTGAAGGCATGACGCTGCGCGAGGCCGAGCTCGAACGTCTCGTCGCCATCGTGCGCGACGAGATGGCGGCGGGCTGGCGCAACCAGCCGATCTGCCTCGGGCTGTCGGGGGCCGACACCTCGCGGCTGAAGGAACGCCTCGACGAGACCGCGGACTGGCCGATCGACGGTTACCTGATCGCGAGCCCCTATTACGTGCGGCCCTCGCAGCGCGGATTGCTGGCGCATTTCGAGACGCTGGCCAATCACGCCGCCTGGCCGCTGGCGCTCTACAACATCCCCTATCGCACCTCGGTCAACATCACCAACCAGACCATGCTGCGGCTGGCCGAGCACAGAAACATCGTCGGCCTGAAGGATTGCGGCGCGAGCCGCGAGCAATCGATCGCGCTGCTGCGCGACCGCCCGAGGAATTTCCGCGTGCTCACCGGCGAGGACGCGAACTTCTTCGAGGCCCTCAGCGACGGTGCCGACGGCGGCATCGTGCTGTCGGCCCATGTCGAGACCGCAACGTTCGCAGCCGTCTATGCCGAGATGAAGCGCGGCAATCATGATGTGGCCGAGGCGCGCTGGAACGAGGTCGCCGAGCTGACGCGTCTGTTGTTCACCGAGCCGAGCCCGGCGCCGGCAAAGTACTGGCTGTGGCGCAGCGGCCTGATCGACAGTCCCGAAGTCCGCCTGCCGATGGTGGAAGTGAGCAGCGAGCTTGCCGCCACCATCGATCGCGAGGTCGAGCGGCGGGTGAAGGTCGCGGCGTAGTTTCGCTTAACCCTCCCCTGGAGGGGGCCTGGAGGGGGCCTGGAGGGGGAGGGTCGATCGCGCGAAGCGCGAGCGGGGTGGGGTGATCTCTCCCCACGGGCAGCGTCCGACGCGGAGAGACCGTCACCCCACCCCGGTCCGCATTCCGCTTCGCTTCATGCGCACCGACCCTCCCCCTCCAGGGGAGGGTGAAGGGGCGCCCGGAACGACATTCAATGTCCCGCGACCGGCTCCGGCACCGCATCATAGGTCGGCACGGCCTTGCCGCCGCCGCGATACACCGTCGACGCTGCGATGATGCCGAGCAGGGCGGCGAACATCAGCCAGAAGCCGGGCGAGGCCTTGTCGCCGGTGCGCTCGATCAACCAGGTCGAGGCGAACGGCGTGAAGGTGCCGAACAGGGCGGCGGCAAGCGCAAACGCAAGCGAGAAGCAGGTGGTGCGCACATGGGCCGGCACGATCTCGACCAACGCGCCCAGCATGGTGCCGCTGTAGACGCCGAAATAGAACGAGAACATCATCTCGACCGCGAGCAGCTTGCCGAAGGTCGGCGCCGCCACCAGCCAGTGCAAGGCCGGATAGGCCGTCACCAGCGACAGACACGCGATGGTGATCAGCACCGGCTTGCGGCCGATGCGGTCGGACAGCGCGCCGCCGACCGGATTCCAGAAGAAGTTGGTGATGGCGACGAGCAGCGTCACCAGCAGCGCATCCTGCGTCGACAGCTTCAGCACGGTCTTGCCGAAGGTCGGAGTGTAGACCGTGACGAAGTAGAACGTGGTCGTGGTCAGGATCGCGATCATCATGCCGAGCAGCACGATGCGCCAGTTGGCGAGCGCGGAGGCGAACACTTCGCCCGCGGTCGGATGCTTTTTCATGGCGAGGAAGGCCGGCGTCTCCTCCAGCGTCCGTCGCAGGACGAAGATCAAGGGAATGATCAGGCAGCCGACGAAGAAGGGAATGCGCCAGCCCCAGGCGGCGACGGTGTCGGCCGGCATCACCTCGGAGAGGAGATAGCCGAGGATCGACGCCACGAAGATCGCGACCTGCTGGCTCGACGACTGGAACGAGGTGTAGAAGCCGCGATTGCCGGGCGTCGAGATCTCCGCGAGATACACCGACACGCCGCCGAGCTCGACGCCGGCGGAGAAGCCCTGCAGCAGGCGGCCGATCAGCACGATGACGGGCGCTGCGATGCCGATGGTCGCATAGCTCGGGCAGAAGGCGATGACGACGGTTCCGATGGCCATGATGCCGAGCGTGACGATCAGGCCCTGGCGGCGGCCGATGCGGTCGATGTAAGCCCCGAGCACGATCGCACCGACCGGCCGCATCAGGGCGCCAAGCCAGAACACGCCGAAGGTGTTGAGCAGCGACGCCGTCTCGTTGGTCGAGGGGAAGAACGCCTTGCCGATCGCGGCGGCATAGAAGCCGAACAGGAAGAAGTCGAACTGTTCGAGGAAATTGCCGCTCGTGGCGCGCAGGATCGCGCCGATGCGCGACTTGATGGCGGGCGGATTGGTTGAGGTGGCTGCTCCAGCCATGGCGTTACTCCCCTTTGGAAAGGCGTGGCCGGACCGGGAATTCGTCTCACGGCAGGGCGACAGGCTGCGACAATCTGTCCTACCCCTTCCCGCGCGAGGCGGGGCGAGTCAATCCGTTTTGCGGAGGATGCGGTTGATTTTTCAGGGCTTATTTTGCGTTGCAGCAATCATCCATTGGCGAAACGCGGTCAGCTTCTGGGCTTCGCGGCGTCCCTCCGGCGCAACCAGGTAGAAGCCGGCGTCCGCCGGCAGCGCGATCTTGAAGGGCACCACGAGCCGGCCCTTGGCGATGTCGTCCTGCACGTAGGAGGTACGCCCCATCGCGACGCCAATGCCGTCGATCGCGGCCTGGATGGTCATGAAGATCATATCGAAGGTGATGCCGGGTTGCCGCGCGATATCGGCCGGCAGTCCCGCCGCGGTCAGCCAGAGCCGCCAGTCGTCGCTATTGGCGTTGGAGGTGTGCAGCAGCGGGTGGTTTCGCAGGTCTTCGGGTCGCCGCAACGCCTTGTCGCCGCGTAGCAGCGACGGGCTGCACACCGGAAACAGCTCGTCCGCCATCAGCCAGTCGGCGCGCAGGCCCGGCCACTGCCCGCGGCCGTAGCGGATCGCGGCATCGACATTGTCGCGCTGGAAATCGACCAGGCTGGTCGAGGTGGTGATGCGCACGTCGATGCCGGGATGCTGCTCCTGGAAATCGGTCAGCCGCGGCAGCAGCCATTTCGCCGCGAGCGAAGCCAGCGTCGAGACCGTCAGCACCTTGTCGTCGTCCTTGCGCAACAGACGGTCGGTGGCGAGGCGCAAATCGTTGAAGGCGGCGCGAACGCCCGGCAGGTAGTCGCGCGCCTCCGGCGTCAGCGCCAGCGCGCGGTTCTGCCGGATGAACAGGCGGATGCCGAGCTCCTGCTCCAGCCGGCGGATCTGATGGCTGATCGCGGTCTGCGTCACGTTCAGCTCGCTCGCCGCCAGCGTGAAGCTGAGATGGCGCGCGGCGGCCTCGAACGCCCGCAATCCGTTCAGGGAGGGCAATCTGGCAGTCATTTGGCAGCAGGATACATGACGTTATTTCATGCGAAAAGGTACAAATTGTCGTTTGTCGCGGTGCAATAGGAAGCCGATATTGGCGGTCAAGTTAGCTCCAGGAGCTGAAAATGTCTACTTTGACCGACAATTCGATGACAAATCATCATGCGCCCGGCCTGATCCAGCAGGTCAGTGAGACGCTTCACGTCTGGCACGAGCGCTACCGGACCAGGCGCGAGCTCACCAGCTGGACCAACCGCGACCTTCAGGACGTCGGACTGTCCTGGAGCGATATCGCCTGTGAGGCCGACAAACCCTTCTGGCGGGCCTGATTGGCCGCCAGGCCGGCGCCGCCTGATCTCGGGGGCGCCGGCGGTCCCTTTCTCTGAAGGGTTCGTGTCATGAGCACGCTCCGCCTCGAAGACCTCAAGAAATATTCGGACACGCTGCGCACCCGCGACGGCGCGGCGCTCAACGTCCGCTTCGTCGAGCCGCGCGACACGGACGAGCTCCAGCACTATTTCCGTTCGCTCTCGACCCGCTCCCGCTATAACCGCTTCTTCGGCGCCATCAGTGAATTGCCGAAGGGGCTGCTGCACGACTTCCTCGAGATCGGCGAGCGCGACCGGTTCACGGTCGTCGCGACCATAATGGTCGACGGCTTCGAGACCATCGTTGCCGAAGCGCGCTACGCGCTGCAGGCCGAAACCGCGACGCTCGAGTTCGGTCTGTCGGTCGACGACCGCTGGCAGGGCCACGGCATCGCGACAGCTTTGATGAAGAATCTCGAATGCCGCGCCGCAGCGCTCGGCGCCGAGCACATGTTCGGCGACACGCTGCGCTCCAACGAGACCATGGTCTCGCTCGCGCGCAAATCCGGCTTCAGCTTCGTCAATCATCCCGACGACTGGAAGCTGGTGCGCTTCGACAAGGAGATCGCGGTCGCGCCGAAAGACATCCCCTGCGCCAGCTGGCGCCTCGCCGCGCTTTCCCGTCAGGCCGAAAGCCCCTCAGCCTCGGCCTGACACCACTGCAAGCCCGGCCTGGTCATCCAGCGCCGGGCGATTTCTTGGGTTCCGATCCGTCATCCTGAGGTGCTCGCTCTGCGGCCTCCCGCAGAACGAGCCTCGAAGGATGAACGGCCCCGCTGCTTCCGTGCAGTTTCCGCAGCAGCAGCCGGGCTGTCGCCCTTCGAGGGCCGCTGAAGAAGCGGCCACCTCAGGGTGACGGTCATCGATTTCGAATGACGCTACTTCCTCGTGAAGACCGCCTTGCGCTTCTCGATGAACGCCTGCACCGCTTCCTTGTGATCGGCGGTCGTGGTCAGGCGCACCAGTCGCTCGGCTTCGTGGTCGCGCGCCGTCTCGAAGTCGAACAGCACGGCCTCGTCGAGATTGTCCTTCATGTAGCGCAGCGCGAGGCGCGGGCCTTCGGCGAGCGATTTTGCCAGCGCGAAGGCTTCAGCCTGCAATTTGTCGTCGGGCACGACGCGGTTGACGAGGCCGATGGCTTCGGCGCGGGCGGCATCGACCCGGTCGCCGGTGAACATCAGCTCGCGCGCCCGTGCGGTGCCGACGAGGCGCGTCAGCAGCCAGGCGATGCCGTAATCGCCCGACAGCGCGATGCGGGCGTAGCCGGTGGCGACGAAGGCCGATTGCGCGGCGATGCGGATGTCGCAGGCCATGGCGATCGCGAGTCCCGCGCCGACCGCAGGGCCGGGCAGGGCGGCGATGGTCGGCTTGCGCACCGACACCAGCGCGCCCGTCAGCAGCCGCTGCCGCTCCTGCAGATCGGCGATCCGCTCCTCCAGCGACATCTCCAGCTTCTTCGGGTCGCGGTGCGCGCCCATGCCCTTCACGTTGCCGCCGGCGCAGAACGCTTCGCCCGCTCCGGTGATCAAGAGCGCGCCGACATTGCGGTCTTCGCCGCAGCTCCGGATCATGGTGCGCAGCGCCGGCGTCAGCGCGTCCGACAGTGAATTGCGCGCCTCCGGCCGGTTCAACGTGATGATTGCGACGCGGTCGCGGATCGTACAGAGGAGCTCGCTCGTGCCGGTATCGACAGTGGTTTCGCTGCTCATTGTTCCTCCCTGCTCTCGTAGAGTGGGCAAAGCGAAGCGTGCCCACCATTGGTTCTTAAGTTCGAGATCGTGGGCACGGCGCTTTGCGCCTTTGCCCACCCTACGGCAGCTCGTTCAAAACTTCTCCACCCAGGGCCGCAGCTCGAGCTCCCAGCTCCATGCGCTGCGCGGCTGCTGCAGCACGTTCCAATAGCTCTGCGCGATCGCATCGGGATCGAGCATCGAGTCCGGCTTGTCATCGGGCTCGGTGCGTGCGGCGCTGCGGATGCCGCCGTCGATCACGAAATGCGCGATGTGGATGCCCTGTGGCGACAATTCGCGCGCCAGGCTCTGGGCGAGGCCGCGCAGCGCAAATTTGCCCATCGCGAAGGAGGCCGATTGCGCATAGCCCTTGACGCTGGCGGAGGCGCCGGTGAACAGGATCGCGCCTTGCTTGTTCGGCAGCATGCGTTTTGCGGCCTGCTGCGCCACCAGGAAGCCGCCATAGGCGCTGACGGCGATCGCCTGCGCGACATCGGCCGGAACCTGGTCGACGAATGGCCCGCGCGTGCGGCCGCTGGCGTTGTAGACCACGAAGTCGGGCGTGCCGATCTCGCGCTCGACGAGGCCGAACAGTCGCTCGACCTCGTCGGGATCGGTGGCGTTGCAGGCATAGGCTTTCGCGCCGGTCTCGCTACAGAGCGCGCCGAGCTTCTCGATCTTGCGCGCGGCCAGCGCGACGCGAATGCCTTGCGCGGCAAGCAATCGCGCCAATGAGGCACTCAGACCTTCGCCGGCACCGACGATGAGGGCGATCTTGTACTTTGGATGTTCCATGGTGTGATCTCTGGCGTGATCTCTTGGGACGGGGAGCCGCTGATCTATGCATGGTTGACCCGAACAACCAGCCGGGACGGATCATAATTCCGCAGAGCGAATTGCTCCGTCGCGGCGATCATGCCTCCCTGACAATTTGCGACTTTATCGCTCTTTGCGACTGGAGCATGATCGACATCATCTCAAGCGGCAAGCGCCAAATCAGCGCAAAATGTCCGCAAGGCGGAAACGATAGAGGACGATCATGCGTAAGCCGGTATCAGCACAGCCGAACCACGCCGCGGCCGAGCCATCCGGCCTGCTGGCGCCCGACACGTCAGGCATGAACTTCTACCGCGCCGATCCTGCGCTCACCGATCTCCTGAAAATCCATTTGCCGGAGCCGCTGTTTCGTCACATCGAGCCGCAACTCGATCGGCTCGGCGAGCTCGCCGGCGGCCGCCTCGACGAATGCGCGCGCCTCGCCGACCGGCACACGCCGGTGCTGCATCAGCGCGACAAGTTCGGCCGCGACATGCAGTCGATCGAATATCATCCCGCCTATCGCGAGCTGGAGAATGCCGCGTTCGGCGAGTTCGGCATCCACGCGCAGTCGATTCGCAAGGGCATCATGGGCTGGCCGGACAAATATCCCGTAGCCGCCAAGCACGCTTTCACCTTCCTGTTCAACCAGACCGAATTCGGCATGGGCTGCCCGATCAACGTCACCGACGGCTGCGCCAAGCTGCTGGCAAATTTCGGCAGCGAGGCGCTGAAGGCCAGATATCTCGACGGCCTGACCTCGACCGACATGAGCAAGCTGACGCAAGGCGGCCAGTTCATGACCGAGAAGGAAGGCGGCTCCGATGTCGGCACGCTCACCACGCGCGCCGTGCAGGAGGGCGACCATTGGCGCCTCTATGGCGAAAAATGGTTCTGCTCGAACGCCGACGCCAAGGTGGTGATGCTGCTGGCGCGCCCCGAAGGCGCCGGCCCCGGCACGCGCGGCGTCGGCTTGTTCCTGATGCCGCGCTTCCTCGACGACGGTTCGCAGAACCACTACCGGATCGTGCGCTTGAAGGACAAGCTCGGCACCCGCTCGATGGCCTCGGGCGAAATCAAGCTGGAAGGCGCCATCGCCTATGCCGTCGGCAAGCTCGACCGCGGCTTCGTGCAGATGGCCGAGATGGTGAACTCGTCGCGGCTCTCCAACGGCGTCAAATCCACCGCGTTGATGCGCCGCGCCTATCATGACGCCATGACGGTTGCGAAGAACCGCGTGGTGTTCGGCAGTCGCATCATCGACCTACCGCTCGGCCGCCGCCAGATGCTGAAGATCATGCTGCCGGTCGAGCAAGCGCTGTCGATGAGCTTCCTCACTGCGGATGCACTCGACCGCGCCGAAGCCGGCAGCCAGGATGCCGCGGCGTTGTTGCGCATCCTCACGCCGACCCTGAAATTCCGCGCCACGCGCGATGCGCGCAAGGTCTGCGGCGATGCGCTCGAGATGCGTGGCGGCATCGGCTATATCGAGGAATTCGCCACGCCGCGCCTGCTGCGCGATGCGCATCTCGGCTCGGTCTGGGAGGGCACCGGCAACATCGTCGCCATCGATGCGCTGCGGCGCGCGGTCGGGCGCCATGGCGCGGAATCCGCGCTGGCCGCGGATCTTCACGCGCGGCTCGACGACAGTGCCTCGGTACCGCAGGCCTGGCGCGACCATTTGCGCGGCCTCGTCGATCGCGCCGTCGGCTTTGCGCGCGAGGTCGCGGGCAAGTCCGAGAACGAAGCCGATGCGCGCCGCGCCACCAGCCTGCTCTATCATGTCGCCAGCGCGGTCGCGCTGGCCTGGGAGGCGCAGCGCATCCACGACAGGCGCGGCGATGCCCGCCGGCTGCTGTTGTCGCGGCTCGTGATCGATCATCGGGTGTTGCCGAGCGATCCGTTCCGGCTGACGGAAAATGCGACGCAGGCCAGGATCGCCGCGCTGCTGCTGGGGGATCGCGACGCCGGCATGAGCGAGGTTGGCGAACTGGTTCTGGCAGCGTAGGCTGCGCGCCACGCTGAACCAAGAAACGCGATAGGGAGTGCTCGATGAAGGCCGCCGTCCTCTATGAAGTCAACAAGCCCCTGGTCATCGAGGATGTCAGCCTGCCGAAGCCCGGCCCGCGCGAGGTGCTGATCCGCACCTCGGTCGCCGGCCTCTGCCACTCGGACCTGCACTTCATGGAAGGCCTCTACCCGCATCCGTTGCCTGCGGTGCTTGGGCATGAATCCGCTGGTGTCGTCGAGCAGGTCGGCTCCGACGTCACCTATGTGAAGCCGGGCGATCACGTCGTCACCTGCCTGTCCGTGTTTTGCGGCACTTGCGACAATTGCACCACCGGCCGCACGGTGCTCTGCACCGACACCACGGTGAAGCTGCTGCCGGGCGCGTCGAACCGGATGCAGTGGAACAGGCAGGAGAAGCTGCACCAGTTCCTCAACCTGTCCTCCTTCGCCGAGCAGATGCTGGTGCACGAGAACGCCATCGTCAAAATCCGGAAAGAGATGCCGCTCGACCTCGCCGCGCTGATCGGCTGCGGCGTCATCACCGGTTATGGCGCGGTGGTGAACACGGCAAAGGTGACAGCGGGCGAAACCGTCGCCGTGATCGGCTGCGGCGGCGTCGGCATGGCCGCGATCAACGGCGCGCAGATTGCCGGCGCCGGGCGCATCATCGCCATCGACACCAATCCGGCAAAGCTCCAGCTCGCCACCAAGCTAGGCGCCACCGACATCATCAATCCCGCCGATGGCGACGTCGTGAAGCAGGTGCGCGATCTCACCAATGGCGGCGTGCATCATTCCTTCGAGGTGCTCGGCCGCAAGGAGACCGCCGAGCAGGCCTTCGGCATGCTCGCCTCCGGCGGCACCGCCACCATCGTCGGCATGATCCCGTTCGGCCAGAAGATCGAGCTGCACGGCTTCGACTTCCTCCGCGAGCGCCGGATCCAAGGCTCCTCGATGGGCTCGAACCATTTTCGCGTCGACATGCCGCGCCTCGTCGATTTCTACCTGCGGGGCCGGCTGCATCTTGAGGACTGGATCTCGGCCAAGCTGAAGCTCTCGGAGATCAACGAGGGCTTTGCCAACATGAAAGCCGGCAAGACGCTGCGCAGCGTGATCGTGTTCGACAGCTGAGCGCTGGCGTCGGTGCTTGCGGACGTCATTGCCGCTCCAAAACAGGTGTCATCGCCTGGCTTGGCCGGGGCATGACAGCGGAGGGTGGATAGCAACGTGCGCGCCTCACTGCCTCACGATCGCGCGGCCGCCATGACTCACCTCACCGCGACACGTGCGCGGACACCGCCAACCACGTCCCGTTCTTCTTCGCCCAGCAATCGGTATATCGCCCGGTCGCCTGCTGTCCGTCCGCAGTGGTGTAGCTCGTCGCGGCATGGATGATGGCGAAATCGCCCATGATGCGGATGATGACGTCATACGCATGCAGCTTGCGGATCGCGATCGGCCGCGCCGTCTGCTCCAGGAAGGCGGCGCGGTCGACCAGTGTCTTGTCGGGATTGGAGCAATAGAACTCCGGCGCGAGGATCTCGTCGAAGCGCTTGACGTCGCAGTTCTGCACCGAGGCGACGTAGTCGCGGTTGAGCGCGGTGAGCTGCTCGAGGTCCTGGCTCATGGTGTTTCCTCCAAGTCACTCCGGGCGCAAAGACGGAAGCGCTAGTCGTTGAACAATGGCGGCGGCACGAACCCGCCGAACTCGCGTTCGATCAGCTCGCCGAGCTTGAGCGGCGTGCGATCCTCGAGGAACGGCCCGATGATCTGGATGCCGACCGGCAGGCCGTCCTTCGACAGGCCGAGCGGGATCGCCGTGGCCGGCAGGCCGGTCAGCGTGGCGATGCCGGGCCAGGCAAGCTGGTCCGGATAGACATGATCCTTGCCGTCGATATTGATGCGGCGCTTCTCCTGCTCGGGCGAATGATCGTGCGGGTAGGCCGGGGTCGGCATGATCGGGCAGATCACCGCATCGAACGTCCTGAACAGGTGCCGCCATTGCGCGCGCAGGCCGGCGCGCGCGCCCTCGTCGAACACCCAGGCCTGATGGCTGGAGGTCATGCCGCGCAGCCGCTCGGCAGCAAGGCTCTTGTCCTCGGGCGAGAGCTGCGCCGCCCCGGCACGTGCGCCGGCGAGGATATCCGGCGGAAAGAAGGCACCGAGAAAGCCCATCAGCATGCGCATGTAGAGCCGCGAGGCCTCCCGGAAGTCCGGAAACAGCGGGCTTTCGCGCGCGACGTTCGCACCGGCGCGCGTCAGCTGCCCGGCCAGCTTCTCGATCGCGCCGCGGATCTCGGCATTCGCGGGCAGCAGGGGATGGCTGTCGATCACCAGTAGGCGGAAATCCTTCAGCCCGGCATGGCGCGCCTCCGGCAGTGCAAGCTTGTACCCGACGCCGAGGTCGAGCGGATCGGGGCCGGCCATCACGTCGAGCAGCAGCGTCAGATCGGCGGCACTCCGCGCCATGGGGCCGATCACCGCCATGTCGCGCTCCATCGGGATCGCGGGGAATGGCGGCGGCGTATGGCCGCGCGTCGGGCAGAGATTGTAGGTCGGCTTGTGCGCATAGACCCCGCAATGGAAGGCCGGCACGCGCAGCGAGCCGCCAATGTCGGAGCCGAGCGACAGCGGCCCATAGCCGGCCGCAAGCGCGGCCGACGAGCCGCCTGAAGAGCCGCCGGGCGTGCGGCCGAGATCGAATGGATTGTTCGTCGTGCCGTAGATGTCGTTGTAGCTTTGCCAATCACCTAAGCCGACGGGAACGTTGGTCTTGCCGAGAATGACGCCGCCGGCATTCTTGACCCGGCTGATCGAGAGCGCATCCTCCGCCGGCCTGAAATCCTTCTGCGGCGGCCAGCCCCAGGTCGTCGGCAGGCCGGCTACGTTGTAGGATTCCTTCACCGTGACGGGCAGGCCGAGCAGCGGCTTGCGCTCGCCGCGCGCCAGGGCGGCGTCCGCTTCGTGCGCGGCGCCGAGGGCGCGGTCGAAATCCCGCACGCAGATCGCGTTGATCTTGCCGTCGTGCCGCTCGATGCGGTCGATCGCGTCCCTGGTGAGCTCGACCGACGAGACCTTCTTCGTGCTCAGCGCGGCCGACAGCTCGACGGCGCTCTTGAAACTCCATTGCGATTTGGCCACGGCGCTTCTCCTGTTCTTTTTGTCAGGCGATGATGCGCAGTTTGGCCGAAGGCCGCAACGGTTGTTTGATCGTGGTTGATCTGTCGGAATGCTAACGAGGCAGCATCCGCTGCATCACACGGTCGCGGTAGATGAAGATGTGAGCGAGTGCGGCGGCGATATGCAGCATGACAGCGATCAGCAGTGCCCATTCCATCGCCTGGTGCAGGCCGTCCATTGCGCGGCCGGCGGCCGCATTGTCGCCCGCCAGCATCGGCAACGGGACGAGGTAGAAGAACGAGACGGACCATCCCCGGAACGAGGCGAAAAACCAGCCCGAAACCGTCGTTGCAAGCACCAAAACATAAAGCAGCCAATGCACGGCTTCCGAGCTCAACCGCTGCCAGGTCGGGAGCGAGCTCTCGGGCGCGACGGGATGGGTGAGGCGCCAGACGAAGCGAAGAGCGGTCAGAGCGAGGATGACGATCCCGATCGAGATGTGGAAGATCATCCCGGCGCCTGGCGTCATGCCGCGATGAATATCAGGCATCAACCAGCCGATCGGATATTGCACGGCAAGCAGTGCCACAATCAGCCAATGGAAGATCTTGGCGGGTCTGCCGTATTGCAATTGGGCCGTCATGGGTACCTCTCGCGCGGCCTACGCGGCCCCGATCAATATCCCCACGGCGAGCACGATCGCGCCGCCGAGCACGATCTGGAACACCGCCTGGAGGAACGGCGTGTCCATGTAGCGCGAGCGGATGAAGGCGATCGCCCACAATTCGAAGAACACGACGACGCAGGCGATCGCCGTTGCGATCCAGAACGCGTTGGCCCAGCTGTCCGGCACGAGATAGGGCGCGGTGTGGCCGAGCCCGCCGAGCGTCGTCATCGCGCCGCAGGTGACGCCGCGCAGCCAGGGCGAGCCGCGCCCGGTCAGCGAGCCGTCGTCGGACAGCGCTTCCGCAAAGCCCATGCTGATGCCGGCGCCGATCGAGGCGGCGAGACCGACCAGGAACGTCTGCCAGTTCTGGTGGGTGGCGAAGGCGGCCGCGAACAGCGGCGCCAGCGTCGAGACCGAGCCGTCCATCAGGCCGGCGAGGCCGGGCTGCACATATTGCAGCACGAACATGCGGCGGTTGGTGCGATCCTCCTCGGCGCGGACGTCGGAACTCAGGATCTCGCCCGTCAGCTTTGCAGCGGTCTCCTCGTGACCTTTCTCGGCTTCGGCGAGATCGCCGAGCAGGCGGCGCACGCCGACGTCCTGGGCCTGTTCGGCGGCCTTCACGTAGAAGCGCTCCGCCTGCATCTCCATGGTCTCGACTTCCCTGCGGATGGCATCGAGCGACAGGTTCTTGGTGAGCCAGACCGGACGGCGCCGCAGGAATCCCTTGACGTCCTCGCGCCGGATCGGCGGCAGATGCGGGCCGAAGCGCTGCTCGTATAATTCCAGTAACATGTGCCGGTGGCCGCGCTCCTCCTCGGCCATCTGCTCGAACAGCTTGGCCGAGTCCGGATAGCGCTCCTTCAAGTCCTCGGCGAAGGTCATGTAGATGCGGCTGTCCTCCTCCTCCGAGGAAATCGCAACTGCAAGCACCTCGCGCTCGGTCAGATCGGCAAAATTCTTCACGACGGCCCTGAATTAAGTTTAGAACTATTCTAAATCATATAAGGCGCCGTGGTTCCCGGGTCAAATCAGGCGGCGCGGGCCGCGGCGAGGAAGTCCAGCACCAATCGGCTGACCTCGGCCGGTTGCTCCTGCTGCACCCAATGGCCGGCGCCGTCGACCAGATGGCAGCCGAGCATCTTCGTGCAGCCGCGTCCCTGCATCGCTTCGAACACGCCGGGACGCTGATGGGTGCCCCAATCATGCTGGCCCGAGATGAAGCAGGAGGGCACGTCGATGCTGCGGCCGGAAAACAGCTGCATCTCGCTGTTGAGAGCGCCCGACGTGCCGTAGCGGTACCATTGCAGCCCGCCCTGAAATCCGGTGCGGCCATATTCGGCGGCGTAATAGGCAAGCTCGCCGTCAGGCAACCATTGATTGGCGGCAATCGCGGTAGACGATGGCATCTCCTTGGCGACGGTCTCCGCCATGGTCTCGCCGGCGTCCATCACGTAGTAGGTCGGCAGCTTTGCCAACTCGCCCGCGGACCATGATTTGAGTGGATACGGCTTGTTGTCGGCCCAGTCCGCGCTCTTGTGATGATAATAGGCGCGCAGGAAATCGTGAACGCCCTGCGGCGCGTGCTGCATGTCGGCGTTGGCCGGACGTGTCGAATAGTACCATTGATAGTGCTTGCGCGGACGCGGCAGCGCGGCGAGCTCGCGATGAACGGGGTCTTCGATCGGAGGCCTTGCGGGAGCATCAACCGTGTTGAACGGCAGTTGAGGCGCTCCGCCGAACGGCGCGCTCATCATCGTCACCGAGCGAAACACGTCGGGCCGGATCAGCGCACACCAGGCCGCGACCGGACTGCCGAAATCATGTCCGACGACATCGACTTGCCTGTAGCCGAAAGCCGACACCAGGGCGAGCGCATCACGCACCAGATTGAGGAGCGAGAACGGGGCGAGGTCGCCGTCATAATCCGCGGTCCATCCCGTGGTGCGGCCATAGCCGCGCTGGTCCGGCGCAATCACGTGATAGCCGGCGTCGGCGAATGTCGGCATCACCTTGCGCCAGGAGAAGGCGAGCTCCGGAAAGCCGTGCAGCAGCAGGATGCAGGGGCGGCCCTTGGTCTCGAAGCCGGCCTCGAGCACATGCATGCGCAAGCCGTTGACGCCGTCGACGTAACGCGAGCGGATGCCGGCGGGGAGAGGGATGTCGGGGAGGGTCGTCATCGTGCTCTCCACTTGAGCTTCTCTTACCCTCCCCTGGAGGGGGAGGGTCGATCGCGCGAAGCGCGAGCGGGGT